>Ga0208824_1000090_pt1 | contig 100306 bp, 84 predicted proteins | sample AD_JPNTR3_MetaG_FD_184447 | JGI IMG/M metagenome (GOLD analysis project Ga0208824, IMG submission 184447) | Active sludge microbial communities of municipal wastewater-treating anaerobic digesters from Japan - AD_JPNTR3_MetaG (SPAdes) (version 2) | ecosystem: Engineered > Bioreactor > Anaerobic...
CTGGCGGCGGCGATCCATCCGAACAACCCTTTTGTGAAAAAGGCCTGCCAGCAAATCCGGCGGGTTGTCCGTGCCAACAAACTCAAAAACAAAATAGGCAACTCTGTTATTTACCGTGGCCTGCTGGCAAGATTGAGGTCTTTTGGGAAAATTCTTGGTTAAAAGAAAAACGCCTGCCCATCCCTAATTTTTGTAAACAGGAAGATCTTCGGCATCCGGTCTTTCCCAGCCGGCAAAACCCTTGTAAAAAACCGAAAACCCCTACAATTTTTTAGCGGAATGTACCTGCGGATACAAGGAAGCTGCGGATGCCGAAAACCCTTTGTGAAGAAACCAAGAAAATAGCCGCTTGTCCAAAAACAAAAAACCGGATAAATTGTTAGAATTGGAGCTGTCGGCAATCTTTAACTATAGATTGGGTATAATTATAATTGACTGCAGGCAAAAAACATCCTGATTTATATAAAAAGACATTTAAGGGTGCGATTTGGACATTTCTTCAGCGGTTTTGCAATCAGCTGCTTGCCTATGTAAAGTGGCTCATTCTCGCTCGTCTCCTTCACCCAAGAGATTTTGGGATTTTCGGTATCGCGCTGCTGCTCCTGGAGTTTTTTAATACTATCACCCAGATGGGTTTGCAGTCTGCTTTGATTCGGCAAAAGGAAGATATTCGAGATTATCTGAATTCAGTTTGGACCATTGGGATTATCCGAGGTCTCTTATTATTTTTAATTTTATGGATTTGTGCTCCTTTTGCTGCCCACTTTTTTGAAGGAACATGGGAATGGAAGAAAAGAGAAATTTTAAAACCACAGCAGTTTCTTGAAACAATTTACAGGGAAGAAACCCCCCTTACCCTGTGTATACGGAAGTATCTTGCTGAGGCAAATCTGCAGGAACCCTTTGAATCCCTCGAAACTTCCGAAGCAACGGCTTCAGAATCTCTGGCCTCAGTTTTGAACACTCTTTGCCGCAAGGAAAAATTAAAGGACTTTTCCCCCTATTACCACTTGCGCCTTTCGCCCCATGCGCGTGAATTATTAGGAAAAGAGCTGAAAGGAGAAGAACTCTATCGGGCCAATCGGCTCTTTCTGGAGGACATATATCCCGATTTCTTTCAACGAAAAATCCTTAATCAAGCCGAGTTGACTCTTGTGATTCGTCTTATGTCTATTTTGCTGTTGATTGGTACTTTTGGGAATGTAGGTACAATCTATTTCCAAAAAGAATTGGACTTTCAAAAACTCTTTTTGCTGCATACAACCTCTTCCTTTTTGTCAATTGCATTGACGATCGGTCTGTCTCTATTTTACCGGAATGTATGGCCGCTGGTATGCGGTTATGCTGTTTCTGTCCTCAGCGCACTGTTTTTAGGTTACTACTTATATCCCTATAAACCTCGGCTGGAAATCGACCTTGTCAAAATCGGACGCTTGTGGAATTTTGGGAAATGGTTAACTCTGTCAGGAATTCTGGGGTTCTTTTTGACCCACGGGGACGATCTGTTTGTGGGAAAGATCCTGGGTGCTGGTGCGCTGGGTTTTTATTTGATGGCTTACAAGATATCGAACTTGCCAACCACTGAAATTACGGAGGTTTTGTTAAATGTGACATTTCCTGCCTATTCGAAAATACAAGATGATCTTTTTCGATTGAGGGCAGCGTATGGAAAAATGATTGCAACAGTAACTCTTCTGACCTTTTTCTTCTCAGGATTGGTTTGTCTGTTTGCGAACGATTTTGTGAGTTTCTGCATGGGCTCACGGTGGAAGCCCATCGTACCCTGCATTCAGGTTTTGGCTTTGTGGGGATGCATTCGTCCGCTGGGCGTAACCTCGGGTCCGATATTTATGAGTCGCGGCTGTCCTGCTTATATAACAAAGATTCAAGTGTTCAAACTAATCATTTTAGCTGGATGCATTTATCCGCTTACGCAACGTTACGGATTTACAGGAACCGCCTTAGCAGTCTTAATCAGTTCTTTCTTGGCACAGTTTCCGACAATGAAGTATTTGAAAAAAGTGCTTTTGTGCAGACATCGGGATTTACTTTCTCCCCTCTGGCTTCCGTTATGGGGAGTCGTTTGGATGGCATTAGATGTGATTCTGCTGCGCGGTTTTCTATTTCAAAGGTCCTCCCCTCCTGTTTTTATTTTTCTTGCTCTGACAGCATTGCTTGTTTATTTTGGAAGCATTTGGGTTCTAGATCTTTTTTTTGGAAAACGTTGGGTTGCTTTATGTCTCGAACAATGGTACTTTTTCCTAAACTCCGTCTCAAAGTATTTCAACTATGGCCAAAACGAGAAAAATACTGGTGATTGGGATTGACGGAGGCTGCTGGTCTCTTCTGAACCGAGCGGTGGAGGCAGGGGCTATGCCTTGTCTGAAGGAAATGATGGTTCAGGGCAGCTGTGGGCCATTGCTGTCAACCATTCCGCCAAAGACCCCTGCCGCGTGGTCGGCTTTTCAAACCAGCAAAAATCCAGGGGCAAATGGTATTTTTGACTTTAGTTGGTGGGATCGACAAACCCATGAGACTCGATATGTGAGCGCAGCTTCGCTCCGGGATACGATTTGGGATTTAGCCGGTCGAGCAGGAAAACGTATTTGTGCGATCAACGTTCCAATGACTTACCCTCCCAAGCCCGTAGAAGGGGTCTTGGTAACGGGGATCATGACCCCTTCAATGGAATCAGAGTGGGCCTATCCCAGTTCGCTGAAGGAAGAACTTTTGAGGGCTGTTCCGCATTATCATATCTTTAACATAGAAAACATCCCTACAAAAACAGCACATAAGTTTCCCTCTCGTTTTATAGACCGTATGACGGAGGTTGTCGAAAACCGGGCACAAGCTGCTGTTTTTTTGATCCAGCGAGAAGCATTTGATTTGTTTATGGTCCATTTCCAGGCCAGTGATGTTATCCAGCATGCTTTCTGGGGCTTTATGAACCCGGGGCATCCTGATTATAACAAAACACTGTGTCAAACGATTTTTGATCGCTTTTACAGAAAGCTGGATGAAAAGATTCGAGAGATTCACGATGTTTTTGGCCGCAATGCGGGCTGCCCATTCATCACTGTAGTTTTGTCTGATCATGGGTTTCAAAGTCATCTAAAGCGAGTCAACCTCGGCTGGTGGCTTGTAAAAGAAGGTTTGCTAAAGGTTCGGAAAATTTCACCTCGCCGCTACCTCCAGTATCATATCAAGCGGCTTGCCGGCAGGAAAATGGTTTTGCGTGCAGAATTTCTGTGGGAACAAAGCCGAGTGTATTCTTTCAACCGCGGTAATGCCGGCTATCTTTATTTTCTGGAAACGGAATCAAAGAAAAGGCAAGCTACTCAGGAACATTTGCGTTCTTTTCTGGAATCCTTACGAGATCCTGACACGGGGCAGCAGATCGTCAAGAAGATTCATCCAAGAGATTCTATTTATCATGGAGATTATATCGATCGAATGCCAGACTGGATTGTGGAACCAACAGATGGATACTCCTTTACAGGGGACTTTCTTCCTCAACAGACCAGACTTTTTGAACGGGTCCGCCGTCAGAAGGATTTTCATATAGGAATGCACCATCCCGAAGGCATACTGATTGTATATGGTCCTGGCGTTAAACAAAACTATCCTATCAAAGGCGCTTCCCTTCTCGATTTGGCTCCGACGCTTCTGACCTTACTTGAAGCGGGGGTTCCAAAAGAAATGGAGGGCCGAATTTTAAGTGAATTATTTACAGAACCCCTCGAGGAGCAGCTCTTTCAGCCCGAAACAGTCCACGCAGATTCAGAACCAAAAAAGGTTTATTCAGAAGAAGATGTCGAAAAAATTCAGCAACGTCTTCGTGATTTGGGATATATTGAATAAACAATCACTCCTATTCTCTTTTTTCCATAATCAAAGACTGTGAACTTTCATGATAATTGAAACTTTAACAGTTTCTGCAAAAGTCACAAAGTAGACCAATTTCAGGACATAAAGCACCAAGGTCCCTGCTTTGACCATCCTTTTTAGGAAAGCATGGCTAAATAAATATTTTCTTAATAAGAAGTTATATTGATGTAAAAAACGAGGTTTTGAGGGTTCAGGGCGGTTACCAGGAGCTGGTTGGTTTGTTTGAAATCCCCTCTTCCTTTCTTAGCTCGGTCTCTTTCTGAAGGTATTTTTGAATGCAATTGCAATATGCGGGCGGGCCAATTTTCTTGCAATCCGGCCTCCTTTTTCTATAATACAACGGTTAAAAACAGAACCAAAAAGGTAGAAAATACGTAGGATTAGGCCGAGTGGCGGAAAGGCAGACGCTGGGGACTTAAAATCCCCTGCCCGTTTCGGGCGTATGGGTTCGACTCCCATCTCGGCCACTAAGGCCGGAGGAAATCTGCCGGATAAAGATAAGGAAAAACCTGAGATACTGAAACCATCGAGAGAAACAAAAATGGCATCAAACAGCAAACCGATGCAATTGCAGGATGTGGAACGGCCGAATCTTTACCGGGAGTTTTTCCCCTATACGGAATTTCCAAAACTGGAGTTTGAAGAGCAGACTGTGCCGATGGAAATCCCGGAGGACTTCTGGATTACTGATACTACCTTCCGTGACGGTCAGCAGGCGCGTCCCCCCTATTCGCCTGAACAGATAGCACGGATTTATGAATTTTTTCATCAAATCAACGGGGAAACAGGTCTGATTCGTCAATGCGAGTTTTTCCTCTACTCGGACCGCGACCGTAAGGCCGTTGAACTCTGCAAGGAAAAGGGGTATCGCTATCCGGAAATAACGGGCTGGATTCGCGCGACGCCGGCAGATTTCAAATATGTAACGCAAATGGGGCTGAAGGAAACCGGCATTCTCACCAGCGCCAGCGACTATCATATTTTTCTGAAGTTGAAAATGACACGTTCGCAGGCGATGCAGGCCTATTTGGATATTGTCAAGGCGGCGCTGGATAACGGGATTCTGCCTCGCTGCCACTTTGAAGATATTACCCGAGCGGACTATGAGGGTTTTGTTCTGCCGTTTGCTTCTGAGCTGCTGAAACTGTCGCAGCAGTATAATTCCCCGGTCAAAATCCGGCTTTGCGATACGCTTGGGTTTGCGGTACCGTATCCGAATGCGAAGCTTCCGCGTTCTTTGCCCAAACTGATTGCCGGCCTGCGTCGGCTGGGGGTTCCGTCGGCCTGGCTCGAATGGCACGGGCACAATGATTTTCATAAGGTGCAGGTGAATGCCGCCGCGTCGTGGCTGTACGGATGCAGCGCTGCCAACTGTGCTATTTTCGGGGTAGGCGAGCGCACCGGCAATCCGCCGCTGGAGGCGATGGTCATTGAACATGCCCAACTGGCCGGCACCAATCCGAAGGTGAACTATGCCGCCATTACCGAATTAGCCGAGTATGCACAGAAAGAACTGGGCTTTCATCTGCCGGCAAACTATCCGCTGGTCGGACGGGACTTCAATGTCACGCGGGCGGGCATCCATGCGGACGGCCTGCTGAAAAATGAAGAAATCTACAACTGCTTTGATACGCTCAAACTGCTCAAGCGTACGGCAGGAGTAGCCATTACCGACAAATCGGGAGCGGCCGGCATCAAACACTGGATCGAATCCCGCTATCAGATTGAAATCTCCAAGCATGATCCGCGGGTGGAGACCATCAAAAATAAAATTGATGAGGAATACAGTGCCGATCGCATGTCCGCCATTTCGGACGAAGAGATGCAGACATGGGTTCGCCAGATATTCGGCAATTCGCTGCCGCCGGAGAGGTGAACGATTTGGAAGGTCGGATGATTCAGGCGGTTCTGTTTGACCTGGGAGAAACCCTGCTTCATTTCGGGCAGCTGGAAATAGGGAAGATTTTCGACCGGGCTACGCGTCTGTCCTACGAGTACTTGCAAAGCCGCAACCAGCCGGCAGGAAGTTTTGCGGTGTATCGGCTGCGGAATTTTTTCGGGATTCGGCTTCATCTGCTGTTTTCCTATCTGACGGGGAATGATTTTGACTCTCTTTCGATTCTGAAAAAATACGGGAAGAAAAAGGGCTTTTCGCTGTCCGAAGCGGAATGGGAGGAATTGAACTGGCAATGGTATCAGCCGCTGACCGAGAAGGCACAGACGGAACCGGACATTGTCCAGACGCTTCAACGACTTCGTCAAATGGGGCTCCGGTTGGGCATTTTATCCAATACCTTCGTCCACAGCAGCTCTCTGGATCGGCATTTGAGCCAGATGGGGCTGCTTGAGTTTTTTCCTGTTCGGCTTTATTCGTATCAATTTCCGTTTCGCAAGCCGGACCAGCGGATTTTTTTCGAGGCAGCCCGTCAGCTCCAGACTGAGCCCCGGCGGATTGTTTTTGTCGGCGACCGGATAGAGAAGGATGTTCGGGGGGCTCAGCGGGCGGGAATGACTGCTGTTCTGAAACATGCTTATACAAATCAAAAAAAAAGAGTGCCGGACGGCATCTTTCGGATACAATATCTGTCCGAACTGCCGGAACTGATAGAGACCTTAAACAGGAGCCAGAGAGAGCGGTCTGATGGAAGCCAAAGCGTACCAGAAATGCATCAATCCCCGGTGCCAAGCCCAATTCGACCGGAGGGAGATTCTGTTTGAATGCCCCCGCTGCGGCGATTTGCTGGATGTATGCTACCACTGGGACAAACTGCCTGTACCGAAGGAACTGAGCTGGTTTACAAAGAAATGGCCCGCTCGTCAGAATCCGCTGGACTTTTCGGGAGTTTGGCGTTTCAGCGAGCTGCTGCCGTTTTGTGAGGAACCGTATCGGGTAACGATTGGCGAAGGCCAGACGGTGCTCCAGCAAAACAGCGCTTTGGCTGCCGAATTGGGCATGCATCCGAAAGCACTGTATCTTCAATATGAAGGGCTCAATCCTTCCGGGTCTTTTAAGGATAACGGAATGGCGGCGGCCTACAGTCATGCCCGTCTTGTGGGGGCAACGGCCAGTGCGTGTGCCTCCACGGGGAACACTTCCGCCTCGATGGCTTTGTATGCTCACAGCTGCGGCTTGAAGGCCACCGTCTTCATCGGCAAAGGCAAAATTGCTTTCGGCAAGCTCAGTCAGGCGATGGACTACGGCGCTTATACGCTTCAAATTGACGGTGATTTTGATGACTGTATGCGTCAGGTTCAGGATGTCTGCCGACAACTGAAGATTTATCTGGTCAATTCGCTCAATCCTTTCCGTCTCGAGGGGCAGAAAACCATTATGTACCGCATCCTCGAACAACTTAACTGGGAAATCCCCGACTGGATTATTGTTCCGGGCGGCAACCTGGGCAATTCGAGTTCCTTCGGCAAGGCCTTTGCGGAATTGAAGGAGCTCGGATTGATTGAGCGGATTCCGCGTCTTGCTGTTATCAATGCCTCCGGCGCTGATACGCTGAGCGAACTGGTCAACAGACGGGATTTGCGATGGAATGACGGGTATGTCGATCAGGAGGTAATTGCGGATTATTATGCCGAACTGGACAGCCGAAACTACCGGCCGAACACCGTTGCATCGGCAATCGAAATCTCCCGGCCGGTCAATCTGAAAAAATGCGTGCGGGCTCTGCATATCTGCCGAGGGGTGGTGCTGGATGTCAGCGATGAGGAAATCCTGGACGCTAAGGCCCAAATCGGCAAATACGGGCTGGGCTGCGAACCGGCGTCGGCGGCGACGATAGCCGGTCTAAAACACCTTTTGGCCGAGGGAACCATCGGCCCCGACGAACGGATTGTGTGTGTGCTGACAGGCCATTTGCTCAAAGATCCCAACACCACGGTGAATTACCACAGTCAAATGCAGCGGCCTTTCAGCAATCCGCCGGTGCAGGTCCCCAATGACCTCGAAAAAATTATTGAACTGATGAAGGCATAAATGCGTCTATTCAGGGTATAATAGACAGGGATTTCACAGAACAATTTTTTTAAAAAATTGAATATTTTGCTAACCTAATTCGTCGATAAAGCGTATAATATTCTTTATAGAAAAATGTAAAGGGCAGTATTCTTAACCATCTCTCTGGAATATTTCCCCTACCATTCAAGTCAAGAGAGATATTTTGGGATTCGGCGACGAATCCGGGAGTAAGTACAAATGAGTACAGGTATTGTGAAGTGGTTTAATGACGGCAAGGGATACGGTTTTATCACCCCCACAGACGGCGGCAAGGATTTGTTCGTCCATCATTCAGAGGTGAAAACCGGCGGCTATGCTTCTCTGAGAGAAGGCCAGTCCGTTCAGTTTGAAGTCGGCCAGGGCAAGAAAGGCCCCTGCGCGATGAACGTAAAACCTTGTTAGTTTTCACTTTCAAGGAACTCCAAAAGCCCCGCCCCGTGCGGGGCTTTTTTATGCGCTTTCGGGAGCGGGCTTTCGGCCGGCGAGAGGATAGATTCCTGCTCGCTTCAAAATAGAATCGACGCGCTCCATCGGCAGTCCGACGACATTTGTAAACGAGCCGTCGATTCGGTCCACAAAGGCATCGTTGGTTTCCTGGATACCATAAGCGCCGGCTTTGCCGTGCCAGCTGCCGCCGGCAATATAATCCGCAATCTGCTCCTCTGTGAGCATTCTGGGATAAACCCAAGTGATTTGGGATTCAACTTCTTCAGTCTGACGTGATTTCCAGATAAAAGCGACGGCGGTAACCACCTTGTGGGGCTTGCCGAAAAGGCGGCGAAGGATGGCTTCGGCATCCGCCGCATCGGCGGGTTTTCCGATGAGCTGTCCATCTGCATCCACTACTGTATCAGCGGCCAGCACCGGCCGGTGCGGATGCAAAGCGGCTACATCACGGGCCTTCGCCAGGGCCAGCCGCTCAGCCGCCTGCCGGCAATCCAAACCGCTTACCTCTATATGCGACTCATCCACCTGCGAAGGAATCACCTCAAACTCATAGCCGGCCTGTTTGAGAAGCAGTTCCCGACGAGGAGAGGCCGATGCAAGAATTAAGGGACATCCTGTCTTCATTGGGGCACCTTCAGATGAACAGGATAGGTGATCTTTTCGCAAAAGGCCCGATATTCTTTTTCAATCTTCTTCAAGTCCGAATCAATATAGAGGGAAAACAGCCGGGGTGAAACCCGCTCATTCCAGGCCGTCGTCAGGGGCAGATTCCGGTCGGAGGCCATCTTTGCCTCCATCTCGTCCAGAGGCCAGCTGCCGCGAAGACCAGCGGCCATGAGGGTATGATATTTGCGGAGGTAATATCCGTAAAACTCCTCCCGCAGAAAACGAACGAGGGCATAGGTTTGGGCATAAAAGGCCGTTACGCTTTCGTTGGCCCCGCCGTCTTCCGGAAGGAGCTGGCCTGGATTGAGGACGAGCATCTGTTCGAGCGGAATCATTCGCCCGCTCATCATGGTTTCTTTGAGAGCCCCCAGACGGTTGAGGTTCTGCTGGGGCTCAAAAACAAACCGGCCCTGCCGATACTGACAGGTTTCAAAGAGAGTCGCTACTCCTTCATCGAGCCAGCTGGGCAGCCGAAAGGCAAAAAAGCGGCTGTTGAACTGATGCCATCCTTCGTGTCCGAGAACGGAAAATGTCTGGGAGCGGCCGATGGAATAGGCAACACAAACATCATTGATGGTATAGGCCCCCCTTTGAATGCGCAGATAGACCTCGGCATTGGGGCCGGCAAAGTCGCGTGTAAACTGCTCCCACTGGCTCCGCAGCCCGAACAGATAAATCACAAAACGGTGATTGGTGCTCACTTTGTCCGGCAGCTGGACCTGATATTCGGCATAGGCACTCTCGACAAAGGAAGGGACCTGACGAAGCATCAGCGGGTCTTCAAGCGTCGTAAAGATTTCATAATGACGGGTGAAAATTTGAAGACCGGCTCCATAGGGGTTATCCCAGACCTGGGCCTGCTGGACAGCGGGCAACTCGCGGAGGTATTGAAGCAGGCCTTCTGTTGTGGTCAATGCCGCCGGCTGGGGAGAAGGTTTTGCCGAGGGCCTTGCGCATCCAGATAAAAACAGGATGGGCGTCAGTGCGGCAGAGAAAAAAACCAACCCTCGAAAAAGCATCCGCATCAATCCTCAATGTCCGTCCAGGGTGCCCCAAAGACCTCCGCCGTGAAAAGATAGACACGCACGGAGGGATCCCGCCATGCTCCCGGAGGAAGGCCTGCTTTGTGAGTGCAGCAGTAATCGAGAAACTGTTCTTTTGTCCAGCCGGTCTCCTCGGCCACCTGGGGGAGAAAGCAGCCGGAGCGGAAACCGTCAGTAATATAAATCCCGTGGACCCCGAGTTTCAGTTTCAGCGGGTCGTCCGCCAGCACCATCGGCGAAAGGACGGAAATTTCGATGTGCAGCTGAGGAAGTTCGGCAGGTGTAATCGGGTCGGCGGCAAAACGAGGGTCGTGCAAAGCGGCGGAAACGGCCATTCGGCTGACCATTTCTATGAGCGGTCGGTCTGCTTCAAACTGGCCGATGCAGCCGCGAAGTTCTGAACCGTTTTTGAGGGTGACAAAACAGCCGCGCGGCGCCAGCAGTTCGGGGTCGTTCGTCCTGGGCAGCGGCGGGCGCGGCAGCCCCTTGACCGCCGCCCGCACCGAGGCCTTTGCGACTTTCAGCAGGAGATTTCGTTGAGCATCATTCATTTCTTTATCCTATTCAATTTTCATGTTTTATAAAACGCAAGGCCTCCACCAAAAAACTCCCTTAGGGACAATGCGGCAAATCCAGGCGAACTTTAACTACGATTTTCTTTACCTTCTCTGGGGTGTCTGCTGCCTGCCGGCCGGGCATGTGGGGTTCTCCCGGAAAAAAGACGGCAAACATCCCGCTCTTGAGCATAAGGCGGCTGAGGTCGGCGGGAGAGCGGTAAAAGGCGATGTCTTTCTCCTCCATATAAGGTTCCAGTTCAAGAAGGCCTTCGAAGGGACAATAGCCGATGCATTCCCTGCCGGCAGCAAGATACTGAATATCAAGATAGCGCCGATGGATTTCCAGCCGACCCTGTTCAAAGGGGGAAGTAACATAATTCTGGACAATAAAAAAGAGATTTTCTCCTTCTACTGTGTATCGGCCTTCGTCGGCGGTGCGGACATCCTCTTTGTTTAACAAGGCCAGGCCGGCGGCAATCCGATGCTCCAATCCTTTATACAGGGTCGAATGTTCAAGTGAATCAACAATCATCGATGCTCTCTTTCTGCTCCAAGCAGGGTATCTTCCTGCTATTCATACAAAAAACGGGGGAAAAACTCAATGGAAAAACGCGAGTCCAGGAAAGGAAAAAATATTCAGCGGCGAGCGCGGGAAAGAAATGCCGCTCCCGCAGCCAGCAAAAATAGACCGGCCGGCTCCGGGATGCAAATCGTATCGATGCTCAGATAGTCGATATAGGGCGCATCCATGGAGGTCGGCAAGGCGGGATAATGACTAAACACCAAACCGATGTATTCCCACTCCGGGCTTGGTTCTATGGTAAACTCGTAAACCTCTGTACGCCAGCCATCCTGCGAAACGCTCACCAGCGGCCCCGACGTGATAAACACGCCGTTATAACCAGAGATGGGCCCCGACTCGGTCAACCCCCAAACCTGAAAACCGGCAAGGGAAGCATAGGTACTCTCATAGCAGATTTCGAGCCGGAGGAGGGTGTATTGGGCCTCTTCAACGAAATTGGGCAAAGTAAAAACAAGACCATCGGTATTAAGTTTGAGTACGCTGGAATGGGAAAGATAATCGCTGAAAACCTGGGCAGGGCTGCCGAGCAGGAAACTTTCCTGAAACGCACGGACCGTTATATTTTTTCGGGCACCTGAACCAAAACCGATTTTATCGGGGGTAAAAATCATATCCCCCGAATCCAGCGTGCTTCCGTTCCACTTATCCCACTCTGCATAAACGGTTTTTTCCTGCCCCCGCCATGAAGGGCTGAAAACTCCGGAAAAAGAAGAATTGTTCACCCCTCCTAAAAGGAGCAGGCAGAAGAAGATTCGACTCACCTTTCGCATTCGCATTCCAAACCGCTTTCCAAAACTGATACGGCTTACGGGCGAAATGACCCTCTCTCTTCCTCCACCCCATTTGAAAACTTTCGTAAGTTTAGCGGATAAAATGGAAAAAATCAAGAAGAAAAAGGGCAAACAAATATTTTCAGCCGGTCGGAGAAGTATAACTATTTGTAAAACAACAAGTTATAAAACAGAGAAAATAGGAAAAATACAAACTTATTTCAAGTGGGAATATGGGAAAGAGGAAGGATGTGCAGATGTTCTCAATCAGGTGCTGGGGAGGGTAATTGTGACGGTGGTTCCCTTTCCGGGGCGAGAGGTAATCATCATCGTCCCGTCATTCATTTGAAGGAGCCGCTGGGCCCGTGCCAACCCCATGCCGCGGCGGCGGCCGGCGGGACGAGCCGAAAAGAAAGGTTTTGCAGCGTTGGCCAATGTCCGCTGATCCATGCCGCACCCCTGGTCTGAAATACTGAAGGCAGAGCCATTCTGGGGCTGAAGAGGGGTACGAGCAATTCGGATGGGACCATTTTCTCCCGGATATGACTGGAGCGCATTGAGCAAAATGTTCGTCAAGGCCTCTACAATTTGCTCGAAATCCACATAAACATCCGCCAGGGAGTCAATCCCTTCCAAACGAACGGCCATCTGGGGAAGATTGTGGATTTTGCAGGCCCGCTGAATGGCCTCCTGCACCAAATCCATTACGGAATGGATATGTTTTTGGGGCTGGGGCGGACGGGCATACGACATCAAATCCTTAAGAATCTGGGCCATTTCCTCCGTGCGCTGCTGAATCAGCCGGAGTTCTTCCTGCCGTTTTGGATCTGTTTCAGAAGAGGCCAGCAGCTGAGCATGGCCGGAGATAACAGAGAGCGGATTGTTCAATTCATGGGCAGCGCCGGCAGCCATTTCCGCAACACCGTGAAGGGTCTCAATCTGGGCCATCTGACGGTGAGCTGTTTGAAGATTGCCGAGCACTTCGGCAAGGCGTTCTGAGAGTTCCAGATGCCGACGAGCCACTGCGGCCGTCTGCAGAACCGAGGCGGCCGACTGACAAAGAGGGCCTATCGTCTCTGCCAAAAACTCGAGCTGGTTTGCATCGGCCAGTTCAAAAATAACCTTGCCGATCCGAATGCCGGGAACTGATAAAGGAACCGTATAGCAGACAGCAGGATTCAGCCGACCCGAATACTTATCAAAAAACCAATCCAGCGTCGAATCAATAAGACGAACGGAAAAATCTTCTTTTTCCTGCCGGGCGGCGACGGTTTGTCCGGCCGGCAACTGAAGCATCGCCGCATAATGTTTTCCCTGACGATCCACGGAAAAGCAGGAAACCGACGAATCGCCGAGGTCGTTTTGCAGAAGGACTGAAACAGCTCCCTGCGCTGCCTGACGAATCACTTCCGCCAGATGAAAGGCCAGAGTATCCAAGGTATCATCCGGCTGGATTCTCGCCAGGAAGTCATCCAACAGTTCTACCTGACGGCTTTTAATCTGAAACTGACGGCTGGTCTGAGCCAAATTGAGATTGTTTTTTGCCAGTTGAGCGGCGGTCTGCTGGATGGCTCCATAGTAATGGCGAGCTGCCGGAGGCAAATGGAGTCCGAGCCGCTCGCTTTTGAGCCGAACCATTTCGGGCAGTTCGTTCAGCAGCTGCTCCAAATGCAGGGGATTGAGCCGAAGATTGGCACTGCTGAACAGGGAGTCCTCTACCGCTTCATAGGAACCGGATGATCCGACCGACGCTTTTCGGGCCAGGCAGTCCGCCAAATGCACGACTCTCGCCATCTCCGCAAAAGGAATATGAGAGGCAACTGCGTCGGTATCGCTGTGATGAAGCCAAACAGCCGTCTGGATGGGTTTGGGGAGGCGCCATTTTTCCGCCAGGCGTTTGCCGAGGGTGGTATGGTCAAGGCCAAGATTCTGCTGCTCAATCGAATTCAGCGAAGCACCTTCGCTTTCGGCCTGTTTGACCATTTGGAGAAAACTTTTGGGCATGACCTCCAGAAGGGCAAGTTTGCCGAGGTCGTGCAGCAGTCCGGCAGAAAATGCTATGTTTTTCAGGTCGGCGTCTAAGGCATCCTGGGCCAGCCGTTCGGCCGCACAAGCAACTGCGAGGGCATGAAGGGCCAACTGATGACGGACGGTGTACTCTTCCTGCTCAGCGGCGCTGGCGTCAAAGGCCTGAAAGACCCCTACCGACAGAATCGCATCCCGCAACTGCTCACCACTGAGAGCGGCGGCGGCCTGCTCGATGGAAAGAGCCGGCTCTCCATCTGCGACGAGGCGTGAAGAAGAAACAGCAAGAATGCGTGCCGAGAGGGCTGGATCATGCTTGAGCAGTTCGATCAATTCGGAGGTTTCCGTCGGCCATGAGGCAAGAAGCCGAAGGGCATTGCCCGCCACCTGAGGAAAGGTGGACAAGGTGTCCATCTGACGGACGATCATCTCGACCTGACGGGCTGTAGCAAGTTTGCCGGCGGAAGAATGCATCTGTGGACGTTTCCCCAGCTTGCTTTAAGCCCGAGCCAGTTGGGCGATTTTTTCGGTAATTTCTGAGATATTGAAAGGTTTGGGGATAAACTCGGAGGCCCCGGCAGAGAGCAAGTCGTCAATTTCTTCACGATTGACGACGCCGCTGACAATAATGATGTGAATATGGGCGAAGTTGGGATTGCTCTTGATGGTTCGGCACACAATATTCCCATTCACATCCGGAAGCATATAATCGAGGAGAATTACATCCGGCAGGAACTGCTGGGTTTGGATGCCGGCATCATAGCCGCTGGACGCCGTCCGGATTTCGAACCGGCCGTCCCGACTGAGAACATCCACCATCAGTTCGACGATTTCATCATCATCATCGACAATCAATACCTTTATCTTTCCATCGCCCAGCAGATTATCCAGGGGGATATTGTTGTCTTTCATGAATTTAATAAGCGATTCACGCGGAATCCGCCTGAACCGAGAGCCGGGTACTCGAAATCCCTCCAGACGTCCAGAATCAAAGCAGCGGATAATCGTCTGCTGGCTGACTTTGCAAATATCTGCTGCTTCACCCGTTGTAAAGAGTTCCTTCATCTTCTCCATATTCGTTCCCTTATCAAAAAAACCTTCCTTGGATTCACCAACTTCGACAGATTGCCTAAATTATCCTTCGGTGTTCTTATCTGTCAAGGATTAAAAAATAAATAAAAACCTACCAAATAATATTGAAATGGGGCTTTTTTTCGGGACAAAGAGGGAAAACAAGGAAATCAGGATATTTTATGGCTTTTTTTAGGTTATTCAAATGCTCTTCTATCATGTAAAGAGCATTGTTTCATCGGAAGGAAGCTCCCTGCTAAGCACAATCCGTTTCTTACTTTGCGTGTTTGGAGTTATCGGTTCCGGTATCTTCGGATTCTTCTGTGCGGCCGGAATCTGCGGCTTCCTGCGCGAGGGTATCGGCTTCTTTGCGAAGATGGTCGGCCTGTTCTTTCAGGGAGCGGATTCGTCTGGAAAGATATTTTTCGAGAATCTGGGCCAGTTCTTCGGCTTTGACAGGTTTGGCAAGATAATCGTCACAGCCGGCAGCCAGGCACTTCTCCCGGTCGCCCTGAAGTGCATTGGCAGTTAACGCGATAATAGGGGTCTTGATTTGCTGTTTTCTTAAGATACCGGTGGCTTGATAGCCATTCATAACCGGCATTTCCATATCCATAAAAATCAAGTCATATTCTTTTCTCATCACCATACGGACGGTCTCTTTGCCGTTGGCGGTCAAGGTCACTTCCAAACCATATCGTTCGAGAAGTTTTTTCATAAAAGTCTGGCTGGCCCGGCTGTCTTCGGCCACAAGAACCCGAGTGATCATTTCCTCCTCGCCGCCTTCGGGGTGGCAGAACAAGACTCGATCGCTGCGGATTCCCGCGGAGTACTCCGGCATGCGGGTATCACTACCGAAATCGAGTTCCTTTTGGAATGGGGCATTGGTCAAACTTACCGGCAGGACGACGGTAAAAATAGAGCCCTGGCCCGGCCGGCTCTGCAGGAAGAGTTCGCCGCCCATCAGATGAATAAGTCTGCGGGTAATGGCCAAGCCGAGCCCTGTGCCGCCGAATTTGCGGGTGGTAGAGACATCGGCTTGAGTAAAAGACTCGAAAATGACCCTTTGTTTGTCTTTGGGGATTCCGATGCCTGTATCTTCGATATCGATGCACAGCCGCCCCTGCTCCCCCGGCCGTTCCTCCCATCCTAAGGTAACGTGAACATAACCGGATTCGGTAAACTTGATGGCATTGCCGAGCAGATTAATCATGCACTGATTGAGCCGGGTGGGGTCGGTCTCGATAACTTCAGGGAGTTTGTCGCCTTTGAAAAATTCAAAATCCAGACCCTTTTGATTAGCAATCGGCCTCATCATCTGCTCGATGTGGCGGAAGAAGGGTTCGAGGGCAAACTGCGTCTTCTCGATGGTGAGCTTGCCGGCTTCGATTTTCGTAAAATCGAGGATATCATTAATAATCTGCAGGAGGTTTCGTCCGCTGCCGGCAATCACATTAACGTAATCGGCCTGCTCCTCATCCAGCGAGGTGGCGGCCAGCAGTTCGCAGAATCCGAGGACGGCATTCATCGGTGTGCGGATTTCGTGACTCATATTGGCCAGAAACTGGCTTTTGGTTCTGTTGGCACTTTCGGCCATTTCCTTGGCCCGCACGAGTTCGGTCACATCAATCAGATTGGTGAGGACGCCGGCATAGGTGCCGTCATCATAGTAAATCGGCTGAATCCGCATCTCCACAATGCGGCCAAAGAGTTCCCGCTGGATTACCACGGGCCGGCTGTTCGGATCTTCGCGGAAGGTACGAATCAGCTGTTTGATCCGGCTTTGGACCTGAAGCGGATGGACATCGGCGAGTTTCTTGCCGAGCAGTTCCTCTGAGGTCTTGCCGACCATTTTCAGGAAATAGGGGTTTAGTTCAACAATGGTATCCTCGCTATCCGCAAACACTACGCCCTCCTGCATTCCCGCAATCATGGAAGACAATTTGGCGCTTTGCCGGCGGATTTGTTCCTGGGCCCGTTCCATCTCGGTAATATCCACGAAGGTCTCCACGAGCATCTCCTGACCTTCCAGCAGGATAGGAAATGCGTTTTTGAGGATGGTAATCGGTCTGCCTTCGGGGCCGCGGATAGATAGCCGTTCTCCCTCGAAGGTATGCCCTTCGTGTAAAACAGGACAAGCCGGACGGTCGCCACCGCAAAGAATGCCGCAGCAAGCTTTTCCGACAACCTCTTCAGAGCGTTTTCCCAAAATCTGCAGAGCCACCTGGTTGGCCCGATGAATCTTGCGTGTCTTATCCACGAGAACCAAGCCGAAGGGGGCCCGTTCGAGGAGCTTTTCAACGGTATGGAGCATGGTTTTGAGGGTTTCTTCGTTCTGCCTGCTCTGGGTAATGTCGTGAAGAGTTTGAATAGCCCCTCTCAGATTTCCCTGACGATCTCTGAGGGGTGCGGCTGTAAAAGCCAGCCATTTGCCGCTTTTTCCTAACTGCGGGAAAAACCGCTGGGCTTCCAAGGCATCTTTGAGCAAATCACTGCGCTGCAAGGAGGGCCCATAGACGGCCTCTATTTCGTCAGCGGGCGCCTGGTTGAGAATCCAATCGGCGAGGGTTAAGCCGCGGTCATCGCCGAGAAATCGGCTGTGTTTTTGCGTGCCAAGAACGCTGTCGGCCTTGATGCCGGTCAGTTTCTCGCAGGCCCGATTCCAATGTGTAACCAGATGATCCTGATTGAGCACAAAGGCAGGAACCGACAGGCCGTCGATAATCCGCGTCAGCATATCTTGTTCATCCGGCAAAAACAACAGATGGTGGTTTCGCCGGCGAAAGGAAATGATGCTGAGAGCGCCCAAGCCGAAGAAAACAAGCCCCACAGTCGTGAACAGCAGAAACAGCGTGCCGACGGACAAACCCGCCGAGCTGATGATGCTTTGGATGTTCTGCACTATCTTGGTGAAAAACCGACTGCCGGTTAAAGGATTTTGAGCAGATGGGGCTGCCAGCCAAACCACCGCCGAGCCGGCTGCCATGGCGGCCAGTCCCAGAAACCAAAAGAAGACTGCCACCGCACCAAGATGCCTGCGACGGGTAATTTGGGACCTTGATTTCAACCCTTTTGCCGCCATTTTCGTTTTCTTTTCGTCTGAAAAGGCGGATAAATTCAGGGAAAAAACAAAAGGGTCAAAAACAGCCGATAAAAAACGCCCCTTCACTCCGAAGGGGCGTTGTGTGTTTCAATCGTTTCTTCAGAAACCCGTTTTATCGGGCTTGCCGAGAAGAACAGGGGGAGATTTCAGTTCAGCAGACTTTTCGCTAAATCCACTGCGGAGGCCGCATCGGGCGCGTAGCCGTCTGCCCCGATTTTGTTGGCGTAATTTTGGGTAACGGGTGCCCCGCCGATCATCACTTTACAAGGAAGCCCGGCCTGGCGTATGGCTTGAATAGTCTTGTCCATGGCCGGCATTGTAGTAGTCAGCAGAGCACTGAGGCCGACAATCTGAGCATTGGCCGCTCGGGCTTTTTCGACAAATGTTTCCGGGGGTACATCCACGCCCACATCTTCCACCTTAAAACCGGCGCCTTTGAGCATCATCACGACCAGATTCTTGCCGATATCGTGGAGGTCGCCCTGCACGGTGCCGATGACGGCCCTGCCGATGGGATCGACGCCGGCGGCAGCCAACCTGGGCTCAAGAATCTCCATGGCCATCTTCATCGCCCGAGCTGAAATCAATACCTCGGGGATATAGACCTCATTGGCCTTAAAACGAGCACCGACAACTTCCATTCCGGCAATCAGTCCCTTATCGAGAATGGTTTTCGGGTCAAGCCCCTCTTCGAGGGCCTGCCGAGTGAGGCGGACGGCCTCGGTTTGATTGCCTTTGATTACAGCGTCTGCCAATGCCTTTAAATCTACCATATCTTTCTCCTATATTTATAATGAGCATTCACTCAACCGCAAAAAAGCGAGTATATCCGCTTCAGGGCCGTTTTTCAACCGTTCCTTTACGGTTTTGCGGGTCCGTTCAGGTAAACCGCCGGACGGTTTCCATAAAAGCGAGCAGGTTTTCCAAGGGCACGCCCGGAGGCAGGTCGCAGCCGGTGCTCATGATAAAATTGGGGAAGGGGCGCATCTGTTCGAGGAGGCAGCGGCAGGCCTTTCGGACATCGTCGGCTGTGCCGTCCTTCATCACCGTGGTAGGGTTGATGTTGCCCATCACAATCACATCCGGTCCGGCTTTCTGTGCAGCCAGGGGCAAGTCAACGCCCGTCTGAGGCGAATCCAGACTCAGGGCGGAGACGCCGGAGCGGGCCATGGCTTCAATCAGATGCATCGAATTGCCGCAGATATGATAAATCGTATCGATGCCGGCACGATGGACATCATCGAGGATTTGCCGGACATAGGCGGCGCTAAACCGCTCAAACTGGGCCGGACCGAGAATCACAGCCGTCGGCTCGAGGATGCAAAGCAGGTCTGCACCGGCGTAAATCAAGGCACGAGCGTAGGTCTGAATGACTTCTGTTGAAAAACGACACAGGAAATCCACCTTTTCGGGCTGGAGAATGGAATCGACGGCCACCTGTTCGGCACCTGCCAGCAACCCTGAAAGTGTGACCGGCCCGACGACATAGGCGCCTACGAGGACCTCCTCCGGCAGACCCGTTCGCATCATCTCCACCGTCTTAATATAAGATTGAATACGGGAATCCTGCAGAATATTGATTTGCCGATAGGCAAGCAAATCTTCAGGGCTGCGAATTGGATGGTGTTCAACGGTGCTGGATTCATGGAGAGGGAAGCGAACCGGCAGGCCGAGGGCGTTGGCCTCGACAGAAAGGTCCATCATCATAAAAGCAGCATCGGGCTGGATTCGTTCCACCAGGGAAGCGATACATTTGTAATGCATCCCGTAATTCTGCTGGGCCACTTTGATTGAAACCCCCAGCCAATCACAGGCCGGAAATCCGACCAGAGGGGCCGCCAGCCGACGTCCCTCCGCCCAGGCCTGCTTGAGCCGGTCTGCAAGGGAACGGCGCTTCAATAAAAGTCTTTTTGACCCCTTTAAAACGGCTGTGGCGGACATCGCTGTTTTTCTCCAAAAAAGTTTTTGTTAAAACCAATGCTGTTCTTTGTTTGGGATTATTAAAACGTTCTCCGGTCGATTTTTCTTCAATTATTTTCGCTATTTATTGTACTATCTTGCTATATTAGAGGCCGAATCTGAAGGGGCGGTTTGCTTATCTGATTTATTAACAATGTCTTTCAATAGGTACAATTTTTTTATATAATATTATGTTGTCGAGCGACAATAAAGATGGACAATATCGACAAAATAACGAAACTGCTGAGCCGGCGAACTTTCCGTGAAATCGAGGAGAGATTTCGGAAGCATTTTGACCTTGCCATCGAAACCATCACTCCTGATGGGCATCGGGTCGGGGGGTTGTGTTCCGAGCATTGCGAGCCCGCCTTCTGTGCGTTTCTTCGAAAAAAGACGGGGGCACGAAAACGATGTCTTCAGGAAAGAATCCGAAGTCTTCACATGGCCTTTCAAACCGGCCAGCCCTATACCGCCTTTTGCCATGCCGGCATCTTGTTCAGCTGCATTCCTCTTATGCATCAGGACCAGCCGCTGGGAGGGATGCTGGTGGGCAAGGGGCTTTCCGAACCTTTCAGCGCAGAAATCGCCGAAGACCTGCAGAAACGGCTGGCGGGGCTTGCTTTTCGGCCCAAGCGGCTTTTTCAGGAGGCCAGCCGACTTCCGATTTACAGCGGATGCTTCCTCCATAACGCCGTCGAATTTCTATTTATCCTTGTTTATGAAACAGCCCGACTGGACGCACGCGTCATCGAATGGAGGCGGCTGCAAGCGGCGCAGCAATCGCAAATCAGCGAAATCATCCAGCAGCGGAAAATCACCGGACTGGAGGAACGATATCCTTTTCAAAGTGAACGTCAGCTGATTGCCAAGGTGAAAATGGGAGACAAAACGGGGGCTCGCGAAATCCTTAATTCCATTCTGGGCAGCATTCTTTTTCGCAACCCCGGCCAGTTGAATATCCTGAAGGTGCGTCTGGCAGAGCTGCTGGGGATTCTCAGTCGAGCCGCCGCCGAAGCAGGGGCAGACCCTGATTTTCTTCTGGAGAAAAACGCCGCTCACATAAACAAGGTTATTGCTCTGCAAAGTCAGGAGGACATCTGCCTGTGGATCAGCGTAGCCCTGAATGATTTGATTGACTGCGTGTATGCGATGCAGAAGCCGGGCCGGCTGGAGCGGCTTGGGCCGGCGCTGGAGTATATGCAAAATCATTTTCAGGAGAAAATCACGCTGGCTCAAATTGCCAAAGCCGCCCATCTGAGCGTTTCACGGCTGTGCCACCTCTTTCGGGAACAAATGCAGATGACGGTGGTTGAATATCTGACGGATATTCGCCTGAACCGAGCCAAACAGCTGCTTTTGTCCACAGACCGGACGTGTCTTCAAATCTGCTATGAAGCGGGCTTTCAGAATCTGAGTTTTTTCAACCGAAGGTTCAAAAAACAAACCGGTCTGACACCCCGTCAATTCCGCCGGCAAAACCGCCGCAGCGACCTGGCGATTCAGCTGTCGTGCTGAGCAGTCGGCTCAGTCTATCTCGTCGGGTGTTTTGAAGTCATAACACTCGAACGGGATATTCAGTTCTTCCGCCAGGGCCTTCAAATCCGCCAGATAATCGCCGAAGACAGCCATCGGATGGTTCGTATTGACTTTCCATTCGATGCGGCCGCATAGTTTCAGATACCACTGCGGCCAGTCGCGGTTGCACCGCTCGGTGCGGCGGAGCCATTCTTCCTCGCTGGGCACATCGGTTTTTCCGCGGCCGGCACACAGATACAGCTGATGATTCCTGTAGCCGAATCGGGCCCAGGTAACCACGCCGGGCTTTCGGACAACAACGGAACAGGTGCCGCCTCCGGCTTTGAAATACATTGGGGTCTGACGTTCCGACCAGGCCCCTTCGAGGGAATCATCGCGTCCGTAGGCAAAATAAGGAGCCAGGGCTCCGGAGTTGACAAACCAATAAAGCATTTCATCGGCTTTCCAGTAGCGAAGGTCGCTGAATCCGACGGGCTTGCCGCCGCTGAGCAGTTTGAGCACCTGCATCGTAAGGGCGGCTCCATCGTCGGCCTCGGTGGCGGCGACAAAGGTTGTGCCGTCCCCTTCCGGACGAAGCCGATTGTTCAGCAGGCCCAGAGCCAGATCGGTAGCCGGATAATGCTCAATCCAGTCCAACTGATCCTGAACCCCCACAAAATCCAGACCGAACTGCTTCTTCAGGTCGAGCAAAGCACAATAAACCTTCATCTGGAAAAGCACCATCTCGCGGGTGAGTTCCGTCTCCGGATTCGTGCCGAGGACAAACCGCATTTTATTTGCGACAAGGAAATCAAAGGCCTTCTGCGCCCGTTCATCGGGGACTCGTTCGGCCATTTTCAGAAGACGAAGGCCGTCAAAGCCGAGTTTGGCCATGCCGAAATACCGGAGGAAATCCGCTTCGGAAATCTTGTTCCACATTTCCATGGAGCGCGGGCCGACGGTACCGTAAATCATTCCGGACAGCTGTTTTTTGACCTTTTGGGCTTTTTTGCGATTTTTATCCGCAAGTTTAACCTCGATGGTTTTTGGATAGCGCGGGACATAGCGGCCTTTGTCGAGGAAATTTTGAAGCGGCTGACAATAGGAATCGTAATCATCAAAATTTTCGACAAAAATCCGGCTGGTACGAATACCGACATGTTCGGTACCGCTGGCAACGGCCAGGAGTGCTACTGCACCCGGAAAATCCTGGATGGTGCTGCCCAGCAGGAGTTTGGGGGTATCTTTCGGCAGCTGCCACATCGGGCTGACGGAAAAATCCGGATAGGCCCAGCCGGCCAGAAAGTTAATAAACCGGCTGCCTTTGGCCTTTCGAATTACCTGAAAGCCCTCCGCTACACTGGAGACGAATTTGTCCGGATTGAGCACATTCGGCTGCCAGCCGAGTTGACGAATAACTTTTGTGAGATGCGCCAATTGCGGTTTTGCAACGGTCATTACAACCCGGTTGGGAGTTTCCCTCGCGTCGAGAGGCAGATAGATATCCACAATCTTTTTCATCGCTGCACCCTTTCTTATCCTTGTGTGCTCTGTCTTCCTGCTGGGGTCGGCTTTTCCCCCTCCAGCCGCTCCAGTCCCCGTCAACCTTTTTCTATTATGCGGAGGAAAGCCGCAAGCGTCCAGCATAATATCCTTTGAAATCGGCCGCTCTGAAAAATATTCCCGCCGCATCGATGGCCTTATTGCGGCCGGTTGGACAATGAAAACCGGCCGAACAGGACTCTATTTGGGTTTACTTTCCCTTTCCCGGCTGGCGGCGAATCTCCTGGACGAGGTCAAGCGTCTGGCGAACAGCGGCAGTGATTCCGGCAAAGTCTCCGGCTTCCACAAGGGCCTTTGTAATCAGTTTGGAACCCATCCCCACGCAGGCCGTACCCGCACCAAACCACGCCGAAAGACTCTCACGAGTCGGCGCCACACCTCCGGTCGGCATCAGTTCCGCCCATGGGCAGGGTCCGCGTACCGCCTTGACAAACTCCGGCCCGCCGACCTGGCCGCCCGGAAAGATTTTGCAGATTTCCACGCCCAACTGATGGGCCCGATGAATCTCGGTTACGGAACCGCAGCCGGGCAGATAGGCAATCTTGCGGCTGTTGCATAGTTTGGCAGTGTCTTCATCCAGCAGCGGCCCTACCACAAAATCCGCTCCTGCCGCGATATACATTGCCGCTGTCGGCGCATCCACAATGGAACCGACACCGATAATCAGGTTGGGCTGCTGCTGATCCCGCCAGCGTGTGAGTTCCTCAAAAACCCGCACGGCCCGATCGCCGCGGTTGGTAAACTCAATACAGCCGGCCCCTCCTTGCGCACAGGCGCTGGCTATTTCTATTGCTGTCTTGGCATCCGGCTGATAAAAAACCGGTATCAGACCGATTTCCTTCATTGCACAAAGTACATGCAATCGTGAATGTCGTGCCATCTGAGTCTCCTTTACCTGATAATATCGATCTTTTTTATCCTTGCTGATTCTGCTATTATAATCGCCCATCCGGATTTGAAAAGTTCGTTTCCTTGAAAGAAAGCGCCGCGGCCGGTACGATACTGATATGCTTACAGTACGATACAGAAACATCGCTTTCAGGAGGTCTCAGATGAAAATGTCTTTTCCCATTGCTCTGATTCTGGCGGCTTCGATTGCCTGGGCAGATAATTCTTATACTCTCTGGTATTCTGCGCCTGCCAAGAAATGGACAGAAGCACTGCCTGTCGGCAATGGCCGGCTGGGTGCGATGGTGTTCGGCGGCACACTCGAGGAACGCATTCAACTGAATGAAGATACCATCTGGGCAGGTCCGCCGGTTCCTCAGGCCGAGCCCGGCTTTCAGGAAGCTATGAACCAAGCCCGCGGTCTCTGGTTTGAAGGCCAATATGCCCAAGCAGAGAAGATGATTCAGCGTGTGATGGGCAAGGCGATTGAACCGCGCAGCTATCAGACCCTCGGCGATCTTCACCTCCGTCTGAACATTCCGCAAGGGAAAACGAGCGAACCGCCGGCCGGCACGGTCTCCAGCCGCGATGGGGCGGAGCATCCGGTCTCCGGCGTCCAACTTAGCCGGCATGTTGAGCCGTCCGTGGAAAACTACCGCCGGCAGCTGTGTCTGGACACGGCTATCGCCTCTACCCGCTTCGAATACGAAGGCATCGGCTATACGCGAGAGGTCTTTTCTTCGGCGGCGGATCAGGTTCTTGTTATCCGAATGACTGCCGAGCAGCCGGGCAAGCTGAATCTGACGGCCTGGCTTGACCGTCCGGCTGATTTTACTGTCGGTACCGCTGGAAACGACCGGATTGAAATGTTCGGCCAGGCCCAGCACAATGGGAACAATCTTGGCGTGAAATGGCACTGTCTGCTGAGAGTCAAAACCCGCGGCGGCCAGAGCCGAACCCTGAACAACCAACTGCTCATTGAAAACGCTGATGAAGCTGTCTTCTATTTATCCGCCGCGACCGATTACAACAAGGCCAACCCGTCTGAGCCGCTCGGCACAAACCTGAAAAACCTTTGTGCCGAACCAATCGAAGCCGCCTCTGAAAAATCCTATGAGCAGCTTTGCCGGGATCACACGGCCGCCCATCAGGAGCTTTTCCGTCGATGTCTCTTTCGTCTGGGCGGCCCTGACAACTCCGCCCAGCCCACCGATGTCCGCCTGCAGGCCGTCAAAGACGGCGGGGAGGAACCCGCTCTGGCAGCGCTTTATTTTGAGTACGGACGCTACCTGCTCATCAGCTGCTCGCGACCCGGCTGCATGCCCGCCAACCTGCAGGGGCTCTGGTCTGAAGCCATTGCCGGTCCGTGGAATTGCGACTATCACATCAATATCAATATTCAGATGAATTACTGGCCTGCTGAAGTGACCAATCTGTCTGAATGCCACAGTCCCTTTTTTGATTTTATTGAGGGGCTTACCGCCAACGGGCAGCAAACAGCCCGACGGCTCTATGGAGCGCAGGGCTTCTGCGTCCATTTCACTACGGACGCCTGGCGATACACCGACCCCTTCGGCCATGTTCAATATGGAATGTGGCCGCACGGCGGCGGCTGGGCCAGCCAGCATTTTATTGAGCATTATCGATTCACCTGCGATATTGACTTTCTGCGCAAACGTGCTTATCCCATCCTTCGCCAGGCCGCTCTTTTCTATCTGGACTACTTGACAACCGACCCGAAGAGCGGTCTTTTGGTGTCCGGTCTGGATACTTCGCCGGAGAACCTCTACCTGACCGCTGAGAAACAAAAACTGGCCCTGTCCATGGGGCCGGCGATGAGCCAGCAAATCATCTGGGATGTCTTTACCAACACGCTGGAGGCCGCCGAAATCCTCGGGATTCAGGATGATTTTGTTGAGCGTGTCAAAGCCGCCCGAAGCAAATTGGCTCCTTCCCGCATCGGCCCGGACGGGCGGCTGATGGAATGGGCGATGCCCTTTGAGGAGGCCGAGCCGGGCCATCGCCACATGTCGCACTTGTTTGCTCTCCATCCAGGCCGTCAATACAACATTTACGACAGTCCCGAGATGGTCGCCGCCGCCCGAAAGACCCTTGAGTACCGGCTGGATCACGGCGGCGGGCACACCGGCTGGTCGCGGGCATGGATTATCAACTTCTGGGCACGCTTCCACGAAGGGGAAAAGGCCTACGAAAATCTTCAGGCCCTCTTCCGCAACAGCACCTTGCCCAATCTGTTCGACACCCACCCGCCGTTTCAAATCGACGGCAACTTCGGGGGGACCGCCGCCATCGCTGAAATGCTCCTGCAATCCCATTGCCGTACCGCAGAAGGCACCGTCATTATCGAACTGCTGCCCGCCCTGCCGGCCGCCTGGGCAGAAGGCAGCATCCGCGGTCTTCGGGCGCGAGGCGGTTTTGAAGTCGATCTGGACTGGAAAGACGGCCGGCTTGAGAAGGCCGCCATCCGTTCCGACACCGCCAACCGCTGTCAGATTCGTTATAACGGCAAATCCATTGAGCGAACCTTCCAATCCGGCTCTGGGGCCGCACTCTTTGCAAAGGACTTTTCATAGCAAGCATGGAAACGCAAATCTGCATCCTTGGAGCCGGCCCGGCCGGCCTGATGGCGGCCATCTTTGCCGCAGAGGCCCAGGCCCAGGTGCTGGTCATTGAGCGAAACACCACGGCCGGCCGCAAACTCCTGAAGACCGGCCGGGGCCGCTGCAACTTCACCCATACCGGTTCGATTGATGAATTTGTCCGGGCTTATGGTGCCTGCGGCCGATTTCTCAAGCCGGCGCTGTATGCGTTTTCTCCTGAGCAGGTTCGCCGGTTTTTTCAGGAGCGCAACCTGGCTGCGAAGGTGGAAAAAGACGGTTGTGTTTTCCCCGTCAGCGATCGTGCTTCGGATGTGTGCAGAATCCTGCTTGAAACGGCACGAGAGCAAAATGTTCAGTTTCTCTTCGGACGCCGCGTCGAACGAATCACTCAGGAAGACCGTTTCTTTCTGGTCCATACGGACAAACAGACGGTGCGGGCGTCGGCGGTTATTCTTGCTACAGGGGGGGCCAGCTGGCCTGCCACCGGCTCAACGGGCGATGGATACCATTTGGCGGCGGCTTTCGGCCATTCCATCATTGCTCCCAAACCCGCCCTTTGCCCGCTTGTTACGGAAGAAAGATGGCCCTGTTCTTTGCAGGGAATCGGGATACCCCATGTTTCTATTCGAACGTCGGCTGACGGACGCACTTTTCAGAGTGAGGGGCCTGTGATGTTTACTTCAGAAGGGCTGGGCGGGCCGGCAGTTTTTGACCTCAGCCGTCATCTAACCGATGCTCTTTCCCGCGATGAAAAAGCCATCCTTCATCTGGACTTTCTTCCTGAACTGGACATTCAAAGTCTCCAAAACAGATTGGTTTCTGAATGTGCCCGCCATCCTAAAAAAGAACCGGCCGGCATTTTGTCTGCCTTTTTGCCTCGCCAGGTTTGCCTAACGATTCAAAATCTGCTTTGGCCGTGCGGCGGCCCTTCGGCCTCTCAACTTACTCGTGAGCAGCGGGACCGGTTGGTTCATCTGCTCAAGTCCGCTTCTTTAACCGTCGCCAAAACCGCTCCGCTGGAGCAGGCCACCATCACCCGAGGCGGCATCAGCCGAAACGAGATTGAGCCGACATCTATGCAGTCCCGACTGTGTCCGAATCTCTTCTTTGCCGGGGAAGTAATCGATGCGGACGGCCCGTGCGGGGGCTACAATCTGCAAATCGCCTGGTCCACCGGCGCTTTGGCCGGTATCTCCGCTGCAAAAATCCTTCAAAAACCATAAAACATTCAACACAAAGTCCGATAATTTCACCCTTTAATGTCTAAAATTCAAAGTTGTTTTTTTGCCTACTTTCCCTTGTGAACTTTTACCGAAGTTGCCGATAAAAATAGAGAAAAGGAACTAAATAGTCGCCGCAGATTGTCTTGTTTCAAGCCAGAAAGCGTTTGACACATGCTTTCTACGGTGGTAATGTAAAAGGGAAAAATAGTGGAATAAGAACCTCCTGTTTAAGGGAGGGAACGATTCGTTTTGGATGGAGACAAAACAATGGTCATCGGCACAAATTCGCTTGCCTATGTAATTGGCCTTTTGTGGACATTTTCGGCTGCGGCGGCGGCTGCGGAACCGTCAAGCCAGCAAGCATCGGCTGAACCTAAAGCGCCTGCCGAAACGCGGGCCCCTGCTGAAAATCTGGTGGCAAAGCTCGCCCAAATGGAATTTCCGCAAGTGGCTGAAGTCATCGGCAATGATGTAAACATCCGCTCCGGCCCCGGCACCAGCTACTATCGCTGCGGCAAGCTGAACGCCGGCGACAAAGTCATTGTCGTCGATATTCTTCACAATGCGTGGGCCAAAATCGTCCCGCCGGAGGGAAGTTATTCGTGGATTTCGAAGACCTATGTCCAGCTCAATCCCAACAATCCCAAGATTGGCGTGCTTACGGGTGATGATGTGAGGGTGTGGGCCGGCTCGGACTTTGTCGAACCGCTCCATTCCCACTCTCAGCAGGTGAAACTGTACAAGGGTGATCTGGTGGAGCTGGTCGGGCCGCCGGACCTGGATGCTGATTACTACAAAATCAAGCCGCCGGCCGATGCCTATCTGTGGGTAAGCATGGAACAGATCAAACTGCTGGGGCCAGTCTCTGCCCAAAAGCCGGCTCAGCCGCCTGCGGAAGAAAAAACTCAGGCCGCCGCAGCCCAGCCGAGTTCATCCGCGAAACCGGCAGCGGCTGCAGCCGCCCCAACCCAGCCGGCTCAACCCGCTGCGCCGCAGCCGGAACAGGCGGCGAGCGCACCCGGTACTCCCGAAGCTGAACAAGCCCAACCGGCTCAGCCAGCACAGCTGAGTCCTCCGCCGGCTCCTTCGGTAGAAACCCTTGCGATTCAAAAATGCACTCAGTTGAAAGCGGCCATCGAAGAAGAACTCAAAAAACCGCTTCCTGAACAGGACTATACTGCGTACAAAGAAGACCTCCAAAAGATGATTCAGACACCGGATGTCGGGCGGGCCAAACTCTATGCCGAGTCTCTTCTGAAGCAAATCGAACGATATGAATTGGCCATCGAAGTGCACAAGCAGCTTCAGCAGCAGGACCAGACCCTCCAGGAGATTCGGGCCAAGATTGCTGCAGCTCATCAGACCCAGCGGGAACGGGCTGTACCGGCGGAGGCCAAATACCTTTTTGTCGGAACTCTGCAGCCCTCTCATATTTACACCGGCAAAGTCGGGCCGCGACGCTATGTCGTGATGGATCAGAACAAGCGCATCCTTTGCTATCTGCTTCCTAAAGACCCCTCCTTGCAGCCCAAACTGGACAGTTTGACGGATAAGATTGTCGGGGTCAAAGGGACGATTCTTGACGACCCCAAGGCCATGATTCCGGTTGTTCTGCTCGAAGAAGTTGAGGCGATTTTTGAATAAGCGGCCGCCGCTGCGGCGGATTTAAAACGGCCGCGGCAGCAGGGGGAGGGGAATTTGTGTAATGACCGGCTGGGAGAGCGTGCCGCTGATTTCCACACGAGCCAGCGCTGCACCGAGATTTTCCGCAAGTCCTGTCAGGAGGGTTGCTTTTTCTCCCTTGCGTCTTCCGAAGGCCGTCAACGCCATCTGAATCTTTCCATTTCCTAAATTCAGATGTCCCTGGCCCTGATAGACATCGTTTTTGCCGGCCAGCAAGACCCGCTCGCACTGTACTAGTTGTCCTTTCAGGTTGGCCTCGACAAACAAGTCGGTAAACAGGACATCGTCGGCCTGCCGGAGCTGCATCATCATCAGGAGCTTGCCGATAAGCGTTTCCCGCCCAATTTTCATCTCTTCCGCTTCAACCATAATATGCCCTTCCCTGTCGTCGGGGGAGCCCACTTTTCCCCGCATATCGACTGCGCCGCGAAGGCGTCCATGGGCTTCGCTTGCCAGCAGCCAGGCAATGGGAATCTCCTCAAACATCGCCTCCGCTTCATACTGCAAAAACGGTTCGGACATCGTCAGCAGCAGATTGGCCAGGACCCGTCCGCCTCCGCAGGAACCGCGGATATCCCGAATGTTCACAACGCCGCTGTTGGGGTCGGCGGTCCAATTGCCTTCCAGCAAGGATAAGGAGCGTCCCATGACCTCAAGCGAGTCCAGAGAAAATCGGCCGCTGCCCGCGGGCAATCCTTGCGTTGCCGGCCATGCCAGTTTGCCCTCCAAAACGCCGCGGGCACCGGAAACGGACAAATGTTCAGAGCCGCCCTGGTGAATTTCTACCCGGCCTTCCAGTTTCTGCGGCGGTCCCAGCAAATCCGGATTCCATTCCAATAAATCAACGGTCACATCCGCTTTCAGCGACGGCTTGAAAGCGGCAATTGCTTTCCATCGCGGCGTTAGTTTCTCGACCCATTCTTCCCCAAGCGAGACATCGCGAATCTTCCAATCCTGAAGCCGAAGTTGGCGGTTCTCGATGAGCAGAGTTCCGGCCGCCGGCCCGCTTTGCCAGCCCCCTGGGGCCTCATACAAAAATCCGTCTTTCAGATAAATCGTCAGTTGGGTCTGGAGAGTCGCCGCCGGCTGAGTTTGCATCGGCGGCTCGTTATCCGGACAATTGTAACAAAAACTTCCTGCGGTTTTTGCGATTCCTTCCGCACGAAGAAGAGAGAGCATCCCCCGGCAAAGCCCCGCCTGCTCCATCGCCTGCCAAAATGCCGGGCCGATTCCCATCTCCTCCGCCGCAACTGCAATGCGGATGGCGGGCTGATTGGGGTCTTTTCCGCTGTCCCAGAAATGCCCCACCAGCTGACCGCCGCCTCCATCCGGCAGCAGACCGGCACCTTGTATCTCCATCTTTCCGTCTCCCGCCGAACCCTGAATCTGGACTCCTTTCAGTTCCAGCGGAAACCGCTTCCATAAAAATCGGCTGGCTTCCACCTGAAACGAGAACGCGGGCAGCGGCGGTTCGTCTTCCTTCATGACTCCTTTTACCTGCACATCCAAATCCAGCCGGCCGTCTACTTCAAACTCGGACAAAATCCGGCGTATCGGGCTGCGAAAGGTATTGCGAAGTGTTGAGTCGATACTTAACCTGTGTGCCGTGATACGCAAATCGCAAACCTGACTGAGCGATTCCAGCCCGCGAATTGTTCCCTCAATCCGAATCTCCTGACCCTCTTTGGGGCGAGCTCTGATGTCCTGGAGCAAAACCGCATTGGGTTCCATCACCATCGTTCCCGTCAGATTGGTAAGGGGATAGGGATAACGGTCATACAGACAATGGACTCCCTGCAAATGGATAACAGCCCGATAGGAGGGTTTTGCATCCTTTTCCCGCACAAACTGATAGTCAAACCCGCACTGTCCGGCGGGTGCAAATTCAAACCATTTCTGCTGGAGCGGTTCCGGCAAGGCCTGCTTGATTTCCTCTGTCAGGAGGACGCGGCTGCTGGTGACTCGAAGGTGAATCTGCCCTTGCGGGCCGAAATTTTTAATCTGTCCGACAATGGTAAACTCTGATGCGCCGTTGTGTGCCTGTAAATCCCGCAGAAACAAATCTCGGCCGGTCAACTCTATCCTGCCGCGGATTCCTTCCAGCCGATAGGGAAACTTTTGGTCCAAAATAGATATGTCCCGACAGACCATTACGCCTTTGATCTGACTAGCGGCCAGGTCTGCCAGAGAGCCCTGAATTTGGAGAGAAGCATCGGCGGTTCCCTCCGGACGATAGCGGCGTAAAAAACGCTCCAGCCCGCCCGCCATCATCTGGAGCACAGGTTCAGAATAAACAATCGCATTCGGGCGGGAAACAGGCGACAAGTACAGATTCTCCAACTGAAGACGGACATCCAGATTTTTCTGTCCGGCAGGCCCGCTTATTTCTCCCTGTATGAAAACGCGTCCCTCTCCAAGTCCGCACGAAAACCGTTCAATGCTCAGCCGTTCCTTGTCATAAGCAGCCGACAGTTCCATCTCCTCCAGATTCCATCGGTTCCCATACACTGAAGTCTGGGGCATCCGAATCCTGCCGGCCAGTTCCAAATGTCCGCGGCTGCCCTGCGGCTTCCACAGCCCCTCCAGACGACTTCCGGCAAATGTGCCGTCTGCCGCTTCCAGGTGCACCGCGTATCCCTCTGCTGCCGGTCTCAGATGTCCCTGCAGATCGGTTGAGACGAGTGTCTGCTGTTTTTCTTCTTCCACCTGCAGGAACCTCAGGCGGAGTGATTTTATGATAACTTCCGGCAGGGGGCCTGCCGCTGCTTCTTTTTTGCCGGTCGGCAGAAAACGGCTCAGGTTCCATTTGCCGGCGGCGGCATCATAGCGCACTTCGACAGCCGCATTTTCGACAGAGACAAGCCGCGGCTGGAAACGCAAACGCAATAACTCGCCAAGAGACAGAACGCACTCCGCCTGATCTACATGCAAAATCAGTGTCTCCCGCGGCTTTTGCGCATCCTCGGCAAGCACCAAATGACGAAGCTGCACCGTCAAGGGGGAGCTCCAGCGAACCTCTTCGAGAAAGACGGCTGTTTGAGTCTTTTCCTCCAGATAATGCCGTATCTTCGATGCAAAAATCCAGTGGGAAAACAGGTAAAACAGGAGGATTCCGCCGACCAGAGCACCCCCCGCCCATGCCAGCCCTTCTGCAGCCCGAGCCGCCCATCGCAAAGGAAGCCATCGGATATGTGCTCTTTTTGTCATCGGAAAAGCGGCACTCCATTTCGCGTGCGGGCACGGCTATCGCAGCGCCTTATCCGCGATATCCCGACGATAATAGGCGCCGTCAAAATGAATCATTTCGACGGCCTCGTAGGCGCGTTTTTTGGCCTCTGCGATGTTCGCTCCGAGGGCTGTGACCCCCAGCACACGGCCTCCAGCCGTAACAATCTGTCCATCCTGTTCTGCTGTACCGGCATGAAAGACTTTGACATCTTTCAGATGAGCAACCCTGTCCAGCCCTGTAATGACTTTGCCTTTTTCATAAGGGCCCGGATAGCCGCCGGAAGCCATCACCACACAAACCGCCGGCCGCGGCTCCCATTCGAGGGTTACCTCCGAGAGCTGCTCGCGGCAGACCGCCTCGAGCACTTCGAGCAGATCGCTTTTCATCCGCATCAGAATGGGCTGCGTCTCGGGGTCTCCGAAACGCACATTAAACTCAAGGACGCGCGGCCCGCCGGGTGTAATCATCAACCCCGCATAAAGCACCCCTTTATAAGGGGTTTCATTGCGGTTCATTCCATCGACGATCGGCACGAGGATTTCGCGGACAATCTGGTCCATCAGCTGCTCACTTACAATCGGGGCCGGGCTGTATGCTCCCATCCCGCCGGTGTTGGGACCGGTATCTCCGTCTCCAATCGGCTTATGATCCTGGGCACTTTCCATTACATAAATCGTCCGGCCGTCCACAAACGCCAGAATGGAGACCTCTTCTCCCAGCAGTTTATCTTCGACAACAATGGTGCTGCCGGCCGGGCCGAAGATTTTATCGACCATCAGTTTTTCAGCCGCCACAATCCCTTCGGCAGGGTCATCGCACACAAATACCCCTTTGCCTTTGGCCAGGCCGGCCGCCTTGACCACCACCGGTTCATCACGGCTGGCAATATAAAGTTTGGCATCCTCAAAATTAGTGAAAATCCGTGCTTCGGCCGTTGGAATGCTGTTGGCTCGCATAATCTGCTTGGCAAAGGCCTTGTCGGCCTCCAGACGTGCCGCCTCCTGCGTGGGGCCAAACGCCCGGATACCTTCCGCCTGCAGACGGTCCACCAGGCCGGCCGCCAGCGGCTCTTCCGGGCCAACAACCACAAGGTCAATTCGCTTTTCTTTGGCAAAGGCGGTCAGCGAGTCGATATCATTTTCGGCAATCTCAACATTCGTTCCAATCTCGGCTGTGCCGGGATTTCCCGGGGCAATATACAACTGCTTGAGTTTTTTGGATTGACTAAGTTTCCAGGCGATGGCATGCTCCCGTCCCCCGCCGCCAACCAGCAAAATCTTCATATAATCTCCCATATTTTCGAGCGTAATTTTCTTATTTGCCGGCCAGCACTCTACCAAAAAGGGCCTCTTGGGACAAGATTTTCCTTGGGTTTGGCTGGGCTGGACCGCCGACGGCAGAAAACAATCAGCAGACCAGTTCGAGAATCTCTGTCGGATGGGTCAGAATCTGCCTGGCTCCGGCCTGCCGGAGAACCTCCGGTGAGCGAAAGCCCCAGCCGGCTCCAATGGCTTCAAGCCCTGCGGCTTGTGCGGTGAACACGTCAATATCACTGTCGCCAATCAGAACCGCCTGCTGCGGCTCCAGAGACAGGGCTTCGAGAGCGGCTAAGGCCATGTCCGGTGCAGGTTTCGGCTGAAAATGGTCGGACATCCCGCAAATGAAGTCAAAAGTGCCTTTCCCGAAATAATACTCGACAATCTTGACCGTTTGGGGATGGTTTTTGTTGGAAATCACCGCCAGACGGATTCCCTTCTGCTTCAAAACAGGCAAAACCTTATCGAAACCGTCGTAAGGGCGGCTTTTCTGAAGGCAGTGCTGATCGTAATACTGCATCATCAAGGTGCGCAGTGTTTCCGTCAGGTCTTCGCGGCCGGGCGGCAGGGCACGACGGGCAAACTCATGCGTTCCATAGCCAATCATTTGTCGGCAGGACTCGGCCGTATGCGTCGGCAGATTCAGCTGACGAAGCGCCCAATTCATTGCATCCGTCAAGTCCTCAAGCGTATCAACAAGTGTCCCGTCTAAATCAAAAAGAATTCCTTTGTATTTCATAGGGACAGATTGAACAGCCCATTCAGGGAAAAGTCAATCGTTTCTTCCTGCGGTCGGCATCTCCCAATCGTTTTGCCATCTCCGAGGGGAAAGATTTTTGCGGGAATGTTTCAAAGCGGGGGAACTGGGTTCCAACCCCTGGGCCTATTAAAAACGCTTGAATCCCCCGCCATTTCCGATAAGATAACAATCCGGTCAGAACAGCAAAGGAAACCATGGTTATGAATGACGTTCAGGAACTTATCCGGCTTGTTCAAGGGGGCGTCAGCTGTCTGTCCATCGTTACACACGAAGAGCATCAAGCCCTGGAAGTCATTCGGAAAGCCGCCCAGGAACTCGGCTGGAAGATGCGGATTTGGTCGGCCGGGCGAGGCACCCGCGACGGTTTGTTTGCTGTTCTGGACCGCATGGAAAACCCAACCCCCGACGAGGGGCTTCAGGAGTTCTGCCGTCTGCCTTCGCATACTTTCTGCGTTGCACTTGATTTGGGCAAACATCTTCAGTCCCATCTGGTCCTTCGGATGCTGCGGGATGCGATCTATCGAATCGAACTCAACCAAAGCGTGCTGGTGCTTATTGACAGCGAGGACTGTCTGCCGGGTTCGATTCGGAGCTGCAGCCGGCGATTTGAACTGTCTTTGCCGAGTGCCGAAGAACTTGAAAATATATTCCGCAACACCCTCCGCCAGATTCGCAATAAAACTCCTCTCGAAATTGGTCTAAGCAAAGAAGGGCTGGAGGCCATCATTCGGAACCTGCGGGGGCTTTCCATTCGTCAGGCCCGTCAGCTTCTTCAAGAGGTCGCCGCGGCCGACCGACGGCTGGATGATGAAGATGTTAACCGAATTATTGCCGGAAAACGCGCTCTTATTGAAGCCGACCGGCTGCTCGAATCTGTCGAAACTCCTCTGACGATGGACGAAATCGGCGGGATGGGAAATCTTAAAAAATGGCTGTCTGCGCGGAAAAAGGCCTTCAGCAAGGAAGCCGCCGAATTTGGTCTGACGCCGCCGCGGGGGATTCTGATTCTTGGGGTGCAGGGCGCCGGCAAAAGTCTGTGCGCCAAAGCCATCGCGGCAGCCTGGCGTCAGCCGCTGTTTCGTCTGGACTGCGGGGTACTCTATAATAAATACGTCGGCGAATCGGAACACAATCTGCGGACAGCGCTGCGTCAAATCGAAGCGATGTCGCCGGCCATCCTCTGGATTGATGAGATCGAAAAGGCCTTTGCATCCGCCGCCAGCCAAAGCAGCGACGGCGGATTGAGCAAGCGAATGTTCGCCACGCTGCTGACGTGGATGCAGGAGCATAAACAGCCGGTCTTTCTCGTAGCCACCGCCAACGACATTGAAGCCCTGCCGCCGGAACTGCTGCGGAAGGGACGGTTTGACGAAATCTTCTTTGTTGGTCTTCCGGATAAAAAAACCCGACGTGAAATCTTTGCCATTCATCTGAAAAAACGCAAACGCGATCCGAAACAATTTGATTTGGATGCGCTGGCTGAGGCCGCCGAGGGATTCAGCGGCTCGGAAATTGAACAGGCGGTCATTGCGGCTCTCCACGAGGCCTTCAGCAAAGGAAGCGAACTGGATACGGAAACACTGCTCCGCCTTGTTCGAAGCAGCGTGCCTTTGTCTGTTACTATGCGGGAACGAATCGAAGCCCTTTATCAATGGGCTCAGGGACGTGTGATTTGGGCAGACTAAAATGGAACCTTCGGCCAAGCATGTAATTTTCTTCGGACGGGTGCAAGGAGTCGGATTCCGCTATACCGCCCGACGAATCGCTGAACGGTACAACCTGAGCGGCTGGGTAAAAAATCTGCCGGATGGAACCGTCGAAGGTGTTTTTCAGGGCAGGCCGGAGGCCATTGAGGGCTGTCTGGAGGAATTGAGGGAGACCTTCAGCGACTATCTGCGGGATATGGAAATTACGCCGATGGTTTATAACCCGAACCTGACTGATTTTCGAATCCGGTTTTGACAGCCGGCGTTAAAAAAGGCGTTTGCTGTCGAGGAGTATGGTTACCGGTCCGTCCTGAAGGCAGTCGATTTCCATCTGCTCTGCAAAGACTCCTGTCTCCACCGGCACATTCATGCTCCGCAGGGCGGCAATCAGCTGTTCATACCCCTGGCGGGCCTGTTCGGCTTTGGCAGCGGCGGTAAAATCGGGGCGCCGCCCCCGCCGGCAATCGCCATACAGCGTAAACTGACTGATGAGCAGAATCCCTCCGCCGGTCTGCTGAACATCCAGATTCATCCGTCCGGCGGCATCCTCAAAAATCCGCAGATGAGCGATTTTGTCCGCCAGATACGCTGTATCGGCCGCTGCATCGTCCGGACTTATCCCGACAAATACCAAAAGCCCTTTTTGAATCTGCCCGCTCACCTGTCCATTTACGCGGCAGACAGCTTGCAGAACCCGCTGAACCACGGCACGCATTTCGCTCTCCCGATGAAGAAATTGCCAGACAGAATATCGAACTGCAAAGGAAGAAACAAGCCCCGGCCCACATACTCTTTGGAAAACGGGCCGGCTGCCGGTTATGAGCCGTTCGGCTGAAGTCCGCTCAGAAGAACATAAATGCGAAGACAATCGCCGTCATCTTCGTACATCCCCCGGTGCACCCTCGCCCGTCCGAGCAAGGCGGTAAACACATCAAAGCCGTAATGAAGGACTTCCGGCAGTCCCGGGACATGAGCCATCATTTCTGTTTGGCCCACCATTAAACAGGCCGCTGCCTGGGTTTGCCTTAGATTGTACCTGCCTCCCTGCGTGCTTTGGTCAAGGGCCTCTCGAACGGCCTGGGATACACGGCAGCGGTCGGGCTGTCCCTGCAGCCGGCTTTGTCCCATTCCTATCCAGCCGCCAGCAGTGAGTACATCCAGATAATCCATCGAATCAAAACTCAGATACGGTGTTGGTTTTGCACTGAGCTGATTGAACAGGGCGAATAATTCAGCAGTCCGGCGAATAGATGCTGAATCGGTGTGTTTTCGCTTCTGCCCAAGACCGCCGGCACAAGCCGCCACCTTGGGCAGGATGTCCGCCGGCACTTCGGCTCGCATAGGACCAGTCCGGCCGCCGGCGTGCAGCAGAAAAAGGCCGCTTGTTCGCTGACGAAGACGAGAGTTGAGCAGACGTGCATAGCTGCTGAGCAAATCCATCACGGATGGGAATAAGGCCGCCCCTTCCGGCTCTTCTTCGGACAGACAAAGCATCGGAAAATCGAGCTGCTCGCCGAATATTTCTTCCATCCGCCCGAATAAATCGTGTCCGACAGTCCGTCGAGAAGAGGTTTCCTTTCCGAATCGAATTCGTTTGGATAATCCGCCGGGCCACAGGCATTTTTGCCGTTCAGGCAGATGCAGCCGTTCGAGATGTTCTTCATCGGAACCAACCGCGATGACTTTTTCATAGCCGAGATGGTAAAACCATTCAGCCAGCCGGCTGCCGAGCGGCCCTACCCCAACCCATCCAAATTGAACCGAGCCGACCGGAAGCCGGCCCAATTCCGGCTCGGCGGGCGGTTCAAACCATTCCAATTCCAACTCCGGAATCATCGTCTGCTCACTCCGCAACGGTTGGCTGTCTGCTGTCATTCTTTCGGTTCCTTCTCTATTTTGTTTCTTGACAAATTAGAGGGATTCTGTCCAAATCCTCAAAAACAGAGTCTACTTCTTTTGAACAATCGACCAAAAAGGGAAGGCGGATAACCGCAATTTCTGTGGGCAGGCGGACAAAGAGCTTAGTGGCGCGTCCAATCGTCCGATAAAAGTGCTTCCCAGACGCCAGATGTTAAATACATCGCCGGCAAAAAGTCAGAAATTCCGGCCCTAACTTGCCGGGAGATTAGACAAAGATACATTCACGCCTTTTCGGCTCAGATAACGCTTTAATTCGGGAATGTCAATCAAATGAAAATGAAATACCGAAGCGGCCAGCAGGATAGAGGCGCCGGCCTCGACGGCCTGATAAAAATGCTCCATCGTTCCGGCCCCGCCGGAGGCCACTACTTCTGCTGAACAATGCTCAGCGATGGCCTTAATCAGGGGCAATTCATAGCCGGTCTTGGCGCCGTCGGCGGCTTTGCTGGTGGGCAAAATCACCGACACCCCAAAACCGTCCACGCGCCTGGCCCATTCCACTGCATCGGCCCCGGTTGCTGTGCGTCCGCCGTCGATATAGACTTCATAGCCGGAAGGCAAACGAGGATTTCTATCCACATCAATCGCCACCGTCACCCGCTGGGGGCCAAACTTTTTGACCATTTCCTCAATCACCGACGGCCGGCGAAAGGCTGCACTGCTGACGGAAATTTTATCAGCCCCTGCCTCGAGCACGGCTTCTGCTGAAGCGGCATCGGCAATTCCGCCGCCGACGGTGAAGGGCACTGTCACCACCTGAGCAACCCGCCGAACCACTTCCAACAGGGTGGGACGATTTTCAACGGTGGCGGTGATGTCCAGCATCGCCAGTTCATCGGCGCCGGCAGCACAATAGGCCTGTGCACAGGCAGCCGGATCGCCGGCATCCTGAATATTCGTAAAGTGAACGCCTTTGACTACTCTTCCATTCTGCATGTCCAGGCAAGGCATAATGCGAACGGGTTTGTTCATTTTCATTTCCTATCTCTAAAAACGTTTTTTTCTGCTACAGTTTGCGGTCCAGTTTTCGATAACCGACGGCTTCGGCAATGTGAGCCGGCTGAATGGATTCGGAGCCCTCCAGGTCTGCAATGGTACGAGCCACTTTGCAGATTTTATCGTGAGCCCGCGCCGAAAGAGCAAACTCCGCCATCGCCTGGCGAAGCAGCATTTCCGAGGTGGAATCGAGCTCGCAGAACTTTTCTACCTGCTTGTGCCCCATCATGGCGTTGGTCATAAACGGATGTCCGAACCGCTGTCGCTGAATCCGGCGTGCCTGCTGCACCCGCGAGCGAATCTGCTCGGAAGAATCGCCGTTCTGCCGGGAGCGCAGTTTGCGAAACTCCACCAGCGGCACATCAATATGAATATCCATCCGGTCCATCAGCGGGCCGGAGATTTTGGCCATGTATCGCTCAATCTGAGTCGGCGTGCAGCGGCACCGCCGCATTCCCGTGCTGAAATAGCCGCAGGGGCAGGGATTCATCGCCGCAATCAGAATAAACCTTGCCGGAAAACGAAGTGTCCCTTTGGCACGGGAGACGGTAACCTGTCCTTCCTCAAGCGGCTGACGAATCATCTCGAGCACATGGCGGGGAAACTCTGCAAACTCATCAAGAAAGAGGATGCCGTGATGAGCCAGCGACAATTCCCCCGGTCGGGGATGGGTTCCGCCGCCAACCAGCGACGGCCCGGAAGCCGTATGATGAGGGGCCCGCACGGGGCGGGTGGCAATCAATGCCTTGTCTTTGGGAAGAAGGCCGACGGAAGAATAAATCCGCGTGGTCTCCAGCGACTCCGGCAGGGTCATCGGCGGAAGGATGGTAGCCATTCGCTGCGCCAGCATTGTCTTGCCGGCGCCGGGCGGCCCAATCATAATCAGATTATGCCCGCCGGCAGCGGCAATCGTCAGCGCCCGCTTGACTGACTCCTGCCCTTTGACATCGGAAAAGTCCACCTCATAGGCGCCGCATTCATGAAAAAGCATCTCCAAATCCACCGTCGTCGGCTCCATCGGCAGCTGAGCGGTCAGCAGGGCAGCCGTCTGGGCCAGCGAGCCGACCGGATAAACCTCGATGCCTTTTACGACAGCCGCCTCCTGAGCATTATCGAGGGGAACAATCATCTTTGTAAAACCAGCGGCGGCCGCCGTCATTGCCATACTCAAGACGCCGTTCACAGGCCGTACCCGCCCATCGAGGGCCAGTTCTCCAATTACCACATACCCCCGCAGCGTTTCCGGCTGCAAAGCACCGCCGCAGGCCAAAATACCGAGGGCAATCGGCAAATCAAAAGCCGGGCCGACCTTTTTGACATCGGCCGGCGCCAGATTCACCAGAGACTGCGTATCCGGCCAGCGAAAACCGGAATTGATAATGGCGCTGCGAACTCGCTCGATGCTCTCTTTGACAGCTGTATCCGGCAGCCCCACAATCACCGGCCGCTCAAAGCCGCCCCGAGAGACATCCACCTCCACTTCACAGAGAATGCCTTCTATTCCCTCGACCGTAACCGAATACACTCTCGACAGCATACCAAACTCCTCTCTTTACGCCGTTTCTTCCCTGAGATAAAAGGGGCAGTATAGCCGTCGAAAAGAAAGGACGCAACGGTTTATTCCAGCGAGCGTACGTTTTGCCAGGGCGATTCAATCGTTTCGGGCGCCACGAGATCTTCATAGGTTTGCCGGCGCCGGATGAGCCGAAAGCGGCTTCCGTCCACCAGCACTTCGGGACACAAAGGCCGCCCATTGTAGTTGCTGGCCATGGTAAAACCATAGGCCCCCGCCGTGAAAATCGCCAGTAAATCGCCTCGCTTCAGCGGCGGCAGCAGCCGGTCTCTGGCAAAATAATCGGTGCTTTCGCAAATCGGCCCCACCACATCCACTTTTTCCATTCCGGGCATTGCCGGCTCTCTGACGCGGGCCGGCGGAACCAGCCGTTCCGGGACCGCCGCGGGCCAAATGAAATGAAACGCCTCATACAAACAGGGACGAATCAGGTCATTCATTCCGGCATCGACAATCACAAAGGTCTTCTGTCCGCCGACTTTCTTATACAGCACCCGCGTAAGCAGGATAGCCGCATTGGCAATGATGCTCTTGCCCGGCTCAAGAATCAGCCGCAGCCGTGCCTCTTTAAGGAGGGGCACAAGGCCGGCTGCATAGTCCGCCGCCGAGGGTGCCGTGTCGCTTTCGTAATCTGCGCCATAGCCGCCGCCTAAGTCGAGAGTATCAATGCGGTGTCCTCTCTGCCGAAGAGTCTCAATCAAAGGCAGCACTTTTTTTACGGCCTGGACATAGGGGTCCACCGTCTTGCCGCCGGAGCCCAAATGCAAATGAACAGCCGACAGTTCTACCACGCCGTTGTCTGCATAGTTTTCAAAGACCTGCTGAGCCCGCCCCATATCCACGCCGAACTTGGTTTCTTTAATGCCGGTGGTGATATGCCGATGGGAATCGTATGGAATATCCGGATTGACCCGAAGGGCCCCGCGGGTCTTCTTGCCGGTCTGCCGGGCCAGCCGGATAAGATTCTGCAGTTCATCCTCTGACTCGATATTAAAATATCCAATGCCCGTCTGGAGGGCTTCGAGAATCTCCCGGTCTGTTTTTCCGACTCCGGCAAACACAATCCTGCCCGGCTCTGCCCCGGCCAGTTTGGTACGGTACAACTCGCCGCCGGAGACAATATCAAAACCGCTGCCGGCCTCCGCCAGGAGGCGAAGAATATGAATATTGCTGCATGCCTTGACCGAATAACAAATGGTCGTTTCCAGGTCAGCATAAGCATTCTGAATCTTTTGGAAATGATCCAGGATCGTCTGCCGGCTGTACACATAGACCGGTGTGCCGACGGCTTCGGCAATCACTTCGGCGGGCACATCCTCGGCAAACAGCCGGCCCTGCCTGTATTGAAAACTGTCCATATTTACCCTTTCCTAAGGACATACCCGGCCGAATCCATTGCGGCTGCGGGAGGGCACACTATAGGGCTACGGCCGGTTTTTTTCAAGATGCTGCCGCAGCCAGCCATACCAGGCATCCATTCCTTCGCCGGTGGCGGCGGAAATCTGAAAAACAGGGGCCTTCGGATTGACGGTGTGCAAATCCGCCAGCACACGCCGGAGATTGAAGCCGACATAGTTAAGCAGATCGATTTTGTTAATGAGCACGACAGAGGCGCCGGCGAAGGTGCCGGGGTATTTGGCCGGCTTGTCATCCCCTTCCGGCACAGACAAAATCACCACGCGTCCGCTTTCTCCCAAATCAAAGGCCGACGGACAGACCAGATTGCCTACATTTTCAATGAAAATGAGGTCCAGCGTCTGTGCCTCAATCTTCCTGAGGGCATCCTGCACCTGTTCAGCCGACAAATGACAGGCCCCTTTGGTCTCAATCTGAAAGGCCCTGGCGCCGACGGCCTGAATCCGGCGGGCGTCATTGTCCGTTTCGATATCTCCCTCGATAACGCCGATGGCCAGCTGCCCTTTGAGGTCTTGAATGGTGCGTTCGAGCAGGGCCGTTTTGCCGGCACCAGGAGAAGAAATCAGATTCAGACATAAAATCTTCTGCGACTGGAAAAACGCCCGGTTTTCGGCGGCCGCTTTTTCATTGCGGCTGAGAATCCGCTGGTTTAATGATACCTTCATTGCTGGTCCTCAAACTCGATTTCTTCGAGAATAAGCGGAGCATCCGGCTGAATCTCAAAATCCTCGCCGCGGCACTGCGGACAGAACGGCTCCATCAGTTTCAGGTCAAACGTTTTGCGGCATCGGCTGCATACCGCCCGCAGCGGAATCTGCCGAATCTGAATCACCATTCCTTCGCAGATGGTTCCGGCGGCGGCCGTCTCAAAGGCGAACTGCATCAGTTCCTCGTTGAGTGCGTTGAACTGCCCGCAGGAAATAACCGCCCGAATCGGCCGTGCATGCAGCCGCTGGGCATGCTCCTGAATCGACCGCAGTACACTTTCAGCCGCCACCGTTTCGTGCATCAGCAAATCCTCGGCAAATCCCGACCGTACGGCATCGGGACAATCCTGCGGCCGCCAATTCGGGTACACAATTCCACCAGCGGCGTGTCTCCTGCGGCGCACACCCGTCCAATCAGGGCTGCCTGACGGCCCAACGGATGGCTCCGGCTGACCTCGAGGGCTGTTTGGGCAGCCGCCTGTGAAACAATCGCAATCACCTTGCCTTCATTAGCAATGTGAAGGATGTCCAGCCCGAGCATATCCGCTGCGGAGCGCACCGCCGGCCGGACCGGCAGGGCCGCCTCTTCTATTTCGATGTTCACCCCCGCACCGACGGCGATTTCATTCAGCACCGCTGCTATCCCGCCGCGGGTCGGGTCCCGCATAAACTTAATCTGCCGGCCGCAGGCAGCCGTCAACTGCTCAATCAGTCCATTCAGGCAGGCACAATCACTTTCCAGATCTCCTTCAAAAGGAATATCGCCGCGTTTGGACAGAACCGTCATCCCATGATCGCCGATAGTCCCGTTGATTAAAATCCGGTCGCCTGCGGCAATCTGTTCGAAACCAAGCGACACATTTTCCAATGGCAGCCCAATGCCGGCGGTATTGATAAAGAGCCCATCCGCCGCTCCTTTTTCTACGACTTTAGTATCCCCCGTTACGATGCGGACACCCGCCTGACGGGCGGTCTGGGCGGCACTCTCAAGAATCTGCTCCAGCTGGGCCAGGGCAAAACCCTCTTCAAGAATCAGGGCCAAACTGAGCACCTGCGGTCTGGCTCCTGCAACAGCCAAATCATTGACGGTTCCGCAAACGGCAAGTTTGCCGATATCTCCGCCTGGGAAAAACAAAGGCCGCACGACAAAACTGTCGGTTGTAAAGCACACCGGCCCCGCCCCCGTCTCTACATAGGCGGCATCCAGCAGGGGCTGGGGCGGCTGGCTGAGTTTGGGCAAAATCACGCGCCGCAGCAACTCATCCATCAGACGCCCTCCGCCTCCGTGGGCCAGCAAAATGGTTGTCTGATCATCCATTCGCCCGATTCTACTGCAAAGGGGCTTTCGATTCAACCATCTGCCGGGCGGCTAAATATTTGCTACTCCAACTCGTCGGCCAGTTCAAACCGCCGGAGGATTTCATCAAGGGCATCATACGGATAGGCCCCAACATCCACCGTAAAGCGGCCATCGGAATTGTCCTGGGAGCGAACGGCTCCATCGGCATACAGCAGATTGGTGACTTTCCGCAGGTGGCTGGTGCGGGTAACCACGCCGAAGGAGGACAAGCAGGGATGAGCCAGAAACTGCACATCCATCACGAGGGAACGGATACGCTGACCGTTGCGATTGGTCCCCAGGCGGCTGAGTTTAATAGAAAATTTCTCCGGCGTGCCCGTCAATATGGCCACGGAGGCGTGGCGGTAATAATAGTCGCATTGGGCCTGCCAACGGCCAACCCTGGACAGTTGAAGATCCGCTTCGGAGGGCTGGTCTGCCCCCGGACAAAATAAAACCTTCGGCTGACTGGACAGATAGGTGTCCAGCAGCAGCCCCAATCCGACAGGCCGGCCATCCAGCAGCGATAACAGACTGGTAACACTGCCGGTGACGGTATAGAAGTTGGAGCCCATCATCGGCAGACCTTCGGGGCCGAAGGGAATGGTATCGTTATAGTCCTGGGCATAGGCATGAATGGCTGTACCAATTTGTCGAAGATTGGACAAGCAGACTACCTTCCGGGCCTGATGGCGGGCCTGCCGAAGTGAGGGAAGAAGCAAAGACAGCAGCAGAATCACAATCCCAATCACCGTCAGCAGCTCCACCAGCGTAAAGCCGTACCGCCGGTCATGGATAAAAGTCCGCTTCATCCGGACTCCTTTACAGCATCTCCAGCCACATATCCGTCAAAAAGATCAAATCCTCTAAATCCACAAAGCCGTCCCCCGTCAAATCAGACTCCAAGGCAGTCTCTTGAAACCATTCAGAAGACAACACGGCAAAATCCGCCAGATTCACAATACCATCTCCGGTCAAATCCGGCGAAGAAACATATTCAAACACCCGGACATTGTCCAAATCCCAATATCCCCCTGCCTCCCCTACGGCGCGCAAGGCAATGCCGATGTCCTTGCCGGCCCAGGGGTCTGTCGGCTGAACCGTCGGCAGATAAAGCCGAAAGGTCCGCAGGTAATTGGGAATAATCTCCGAACCAGGCACAAGGGTTGTAATAAAGTCGTTGGCATCGGCGCCTGTATAAAAGCTGATGCTCAGATAATCAACCGGCTCCTCTGCACGCGGCGGATACCACGTCGACGGGCAGACATCCACCAGAAGCAAATAACTGCGTCCCACCTGAAAAGGCGAGGGAATCTGCTGAAGAAATCCATTGCCGCTCATTGTATTCAGAAAAGCCAGCTGGGCGCCATGGGCATTGACAATATGATCAAAACTGTTCGGCTCCGTATTCCGAAAGACACCGGTGTTGGAGCTGTAATAACTGTCCAAATCCACCTCTATCCAAGAAATAGCCACAGGGACCGCCAAAAATGGATTTTCAATCGGGTCAATCGGCGGCTCTTCAAAAGAAAAATTGGCAACCGGAAGAGATGCCGCCCTTGCAGACACGGCGGCCGCCGCCAAAGCCCCTAACAACACTGTCTGACGCAGTACTTTCATCACTTTTCAAACCCTCCAAAAAATTGTTGCAGAAACCGTTCTGGTTCTGAAGGCCTATTTTGCCTTCCCGTCTTTTTCTTTTTCGCTGTCCTGCGAAATCGAGTAGGCCATCAGGGCATTGCCTCTTCGGACAAACAGCCGTCCGCGGCTGATAATCGGATGGGCCCAATGCTGCTTGTCCCCTGCTGTAATCGGCAGTTCGCTGATGACAGCAAACTCTTTCGGAGCGGCATTGACCAGCCCTATGATGCCGGGCTTTTCCGCATACACATAAAAAAGCCCGTCCGCCCAGAGAATGGAACCTTTGTTGTTCCACCGCTGGGTGTACATCAATTCGCCGGTTTTCCAGTCGATACAGGCCCACAGTCCGTCTTCGTTATTGTTCCAGGTCGAGCCGTACACATAACCGTCGTGATAGACCACACCGCCATGATGGCAGTCAAACTCAGGATTTGTCCATTCCCGCTGAAGCCCCCAGCCGTCCTGGGTAAAGGTAAACTTGACCGCGCCCATATTATAACCACTGACAAACATCAGCCCGCCTTCAAAGAAGACTGGTGTATTCGGATGAATATCCCAGTTTCTTCCCTTCAGATAGTCTTTTATCGGATACTTCCAAAAGAGCTGGCCGGAGGCGGCTTCGACCGCAAAAAGATATTTTTCCGTCATTCCAGCCAGAATTGTCCTGCCGGCCCATTGAAAGACGGCCGGCGTACAATAGGTAACGGTATCATTTAAGGGTTCTGAAGTCCAGACTACCTGTCCATTCTTTGCCTCCAGGGCCGCCATCGTGATTTTGGGACCGCCGACCGTCACAAAGACTTTTCCATTTTCAATCACGGGCGACATGGCTACCCCCCACTGCGGAATCTTGCCCTCATAGTCTGCAAATAAATTCGCCGCCCATCTTTCCTTGCCGTTTTGGCAGGAAAAACAAGTCAGTCGGCCTTGCCCGCTGAGGACATATACCCCATCTTCCCAGATGACCGCCATCCCCCGCACGCCTGGATAAGAACCGGTCCATTCCGGGCCGTAATCAGCCGTCCAAAGCCGATTGCCATCCCAGTCCAGACAGGTCAGAACACCGCGCTTTTCCTTCATTCCTGTAACATAAATCTTTTGCTGGGCAGCCGCCGCGGAGGAATAGCCGTCGCCAAGGTCATTGGCTGTCCATAACAGCTGGGGCCCTTCCGCAGGCCACTGTTTCAGCAATCCCGTTTCCGGGCTTCGATTGTTTCGGTCCGGCCCCTGCCAAAAAGGCCAGTCCGTTGTCACCGGCGAGGCCGCTGCGCAAACGGCACCTGCACCCATCAAAAAAAGGAATAACTCATTTTTCACAACGGCGGCTGATTTCTCACGATACCCCATCAATAATCTCCTAAAGTCTTATTTGTTCTTCAGCGACCATGCGCCCGTAGGACAAACCTGTACACAGGAGCGGGCGGCGGGGCCTGCGGCTTCTTCAACCGGCCCATTCAAAGCCGCCGATATCTGCATCGTAAAACCTCTTCCCTGGAAGGTCAACCCTTCCTGAATACCATTTTTCATTAACGCCTGGACACAAAGCCCGCATTGAATACATTTGCCGGATTCAAAAACGGCCTCCGGATGATGATAAGCACGGGCATATTTTCGCCGCTGGCCCTTATACGTTCCGGCGGCGGCTTTCAGTTCAGTAGAAAGTCGACGCAATTTGCAGGACTTCTTCTTTCCGCAGTCACAGTGCAGGCATCGTCCGGCCTCTGCCATTGCCTCTTCTTCCGTAAAACCGTCGTCGGAACTGGCAGGTTCTACCGGACGCCTTCCAGCAGCGCCGGCTATATATTGCTGCCATTCTTCCTCCGTTAAGGTTCCTAACCGACTATGAAACTCTTCCTGTTTTCCCAAAGCATCGGCTTGGGTGAGAAACCGGTGAATTGCCCAAGCGGCTTCCTTGCCGTCCGCCACGGCTTTCACACACATTTGCCGGCTGCCAATGGCTCCTCCGCCCGCAAAGACCCCTTTCATCGAAGTTTGAAAAGTGGAACGGTCAACCACGATTTTTCCGCCCTGAATCTGAATCGGCAGCGAAAGAGGTCCGTCTCCGGACGGCTCACCCATGGCCAAAAAAACTGCATCAACCCGGCGGCAGAGTTCTTCCAGCGAAAGGTCGCGGCCCAGCATCGTATTGGGACAAAACGAAATCCCCAGGTCGAAAATCAAACCCATTTCCTGTTCGAGAATCTCCAAAGGAAGTTTCGGCCGGAGCCCGTCTGCTCGAAGCATCCCGCCGGCAGCACCTGTTTTCTCAAGTATCACACATTGATGTCCCTGCTGAGCCAGCGTATAAGCCGCCGAAAGCCCGCAGGGACCTGCGCCTACAATGGCCGCCTTCTTGCCGGAGGCCGGTTTGCAAAGAGGCCGGTAAGGCGTCTGAGACCGCAAATCCTTGTCCGCAGCAAACCGCTTGAGCAGACAAATGGAGACCGGGCCGTCCTGACGGGCGCGCCGGCAGACTTTCTCACACGGAGCCGGACAGATTCGCCCCAAGACAGCCGGCAAAGCAATATCCCGTTTAATAATTTTAATTGCTTGAGCCCACTGCCCCGCCGCCAAAAAGCGAATCATTCGCGGAATATCCATCCTTGCCGGACAAGCCGACCGGCAGGGACCTTCACAATCTCCAATATGATCGCTCAGCAACAGTTCCAAAGCCGCCCGGCGAGCCGCCTGCACGGCAGGGGTATCCGTATGCACCTTCATCCCTTCCTCAACCATCAAAGCACAGGAAGGCATCAGGCCGCTGTATCCTTCCACCTCTACCACACAGAGCATGCAGCTGGTTGACGGCTCAAAGCCCTCCCGATAACAAAGCGTCGGTATCTCAATCCCTGCCGTTCGAGCCGCCTGCAAAACCGTTGTCTCCGGCAGAACATGGATTGTTTGCCGGTCTATGGTAAGCGTAATCATCCTTTGGACTCCACCCGCACCGCATCGGCCGGACAGACACTTTTGCAGGTGCCGCAGCGAATGCACTTATTGCGGTCAATCTGATGCTGCTGATAGGGCTGCATCTCGATGGCTCCCGCCGGACAGTGCTGGGCGCAGCGTGTGCAGCCGATGCAGCGGTCCGTAATGACATAATCAATCAGCGCCCGACATCGTCCGGCCGGGCAGCGGCCCTCCAGATGGGCTTCGTATTCATCCCGAAAATAGCGAAGCGTGGAAAGCACCGGATTGGGTGCGGTCGAGCCCAGGCCGCAGAGACTGCCGGCTTGAATCAGGTGACCGAGGTGCTCCAGTTTATTGAGGTCCTGGGGGCGGCCGCGCCCCTGACAAATCCCCTGAAGAATTTCGAGCATTCGTTTGGTTCCCACGCGGCAAAAGGTACAGCGTCCGCAAGACTGCCGCTGGGTAAACTCAAGAAAATAGCAGGCAATCTCCACCATACAATCTCCCTCATCGAGCACAACCAGCCCGCCGGAGCCCATCATCGCGCCCGCCTGGGTGAGCGAATCATAATCAATGGGAAGATTTGCCAGCCGGGCCGGAATGCACCCGCCGGAGGGACCGCCAATCTGCACGGCTTTAAAGGACTTATCGCCGGCAATCCCTCCTCCGACCTCCTCGACAATCTGCCGAATGGTCATTCCCATCGGGACTTCAATCAGGCCGCCTCGGCGCACTTTGCCGGCGAGGGCAAAGACTTTGGTCCCTCGGCTTGCGGGCGTGCCTACAGCGGCCATAGCCGCTCCGCCGTTTCGGATAATCCAAGGAACCAGCGCCAGCGTTTCAACGTTATTGATGAGGGTCGGTTTGCCCCACAGACCTTTTTGGGCGGGATACGGCGGCCGCAGATGCGGCATGGGTCGTCTGCCTTCGATACTGGCAATCAGTGCGGTTTCCTCTCCGCATACAAATGCCCCCGCCCCGGTACAAATCTCCAGCGAAAGTGAAAAATCCGTTCCGCCAATCCGCTCTCCCAAAAAACCTTTCTGACGGCAGATCTCCAAAGCCCGACTCATTCGGGCCACCGCCAGCGGGTATTCATCACGAATATAAAGATACCCATGGGAGGCCCCGACCGTCCAGGCGGCAATCGTCAGCCCCTCCAGAATCCGAAACGGATATGACTCCATCAGCATCCGGTCCATAAATGCCCCCGGGTCGCCTTCGTCCCCGTTGCAGATGATATATTTGGGCTGCGTCGGGTTTTCCTGAAGGGCTTTCCACTTCAGAAAGGTAGGATAGCCGCCGCCGCCCCGTCCGCGCAGTCCGCTGATTTCAATTTCCCTGAGGACTTGCTGCGGACTCATAGCAAACAGGCATTTGCGAAGGGCTTCAAAACCCCCCTGGCTTTCATAATCCTTCCAATCAAGGGGCAAAGAGCGGCCTGCCCCGGAGGTCGCCATCGGCACCTGGCGGCTCATATAGGCCGTCAGCTCTTCATCGCGAACCGTCGTCTCAAAACGAATCGGCATCTCTCCCAGCCGGTCCTCCAGCAGAGTATCCAGCAGGCGGCGAACCGCCGAACGAATCCGCGCCGTCACGGTTTGAGGACGAAAATGCCGATGCAGAATCGCCTCCGCATCCGACGGCTGCACACGACCATACCGAAAGCATCGCCCTTGCGAATCCGTCAGCTCCACCAGCGGAGCCAGATAAGAAACACCCTGGCAGGAAACATTCCGCAGACACACTTCAAGACGGTCGCACTGAATCACCTGCTCGAATGCCTCATAAACCCGATGGCTCCCGACAGCCCGACAACTCGTGTCCAGGCAAATGCGGATTTCCCCCTGGCCGCCGGCTGCGATATCGGCATCGTCTTTGACACTGCCGCCCTGAGCGTTGCCGAGAAAATCCACCAGCACAGACGGGACCTTTTCCGGCGATAAATACCCGTAAATCAAGTCATCAATCTGAACCGCCGGCGCCAGCATACAGCAGCCCAAACAAGCCACCTCCTCTACGGTAAAGAGCCGATGCGCATCGGTATCCTCTCCCTGGCCAATCTTCAAATGCCGCCGAAAGGCATCGAAAACCTCTCCAGCCCCTTTCACATGGCAAGCCGTTCCCATACAAACCCGGATGCGATGCCGCCCTGCCGGCTTAAATCGAAACTGATCATAAAAGGTGGCCACTCCCCAAATTTCCGCCAGGGAACGGCCTGTCAATTCACTGAGCCGTCGAAGCGCCTCGGCCGGCAGATATCCATAGTGTTTCTGAATGGCCTCGAGGATGGCCAGGGTCTTTTCAGCAGCCGTGCCGAAACGGGCCACTGTGCTTTCCACAAAATCCAGATGCTGATTGTCCGTCGTCTGCTTCACGGCTGTGCCTGAATACAATAAAGATGCTTCGCTCCTCGCAGATATATCCGACCGGGCCCAAAGGCGGGTGAAGCCGTAAAAGTATCCGCCAGTTCGTTTTCGCCCAGTTTTTCAAAGACTCGGCCGGCTTTTATCCGCATCATTTTCCCTTTGGTGCTCAGCAGCAAAAGCGTATCCCCCGCGAGGACCGGCGAGGCCTGAAACATTGCGTTTAAGTCTTCGCTGTACAGACGGCTGCCGTCCTGAACATCATAGCATTCAAGATTTCCATCCGTCTCGAGAGTCCAGACGAGCAGGCCATTGCTGATGGGGCTGCAGATATCCGGCATACTGCCTTCGGCCTTCCAAACCAACTGCGCCGGCTGGTTTGCCTCGGAGGACTGCGGCGGCCGAATCGCCGCAAGGTGAGTGTACGGTTCCACAGCAAAAACCAATCCTGCCGCTGCCACCTGCGTGGGAGCTACATCGCCGCTCAGACAATCCAGACGCCATAACTCCGCCTCGGCCTCCGCATCATAGGCAATCACCCACGGCGAACCGCTGGTCAAAATCTGCCTGCGTCCGTTCAACTCAACCACGGTCGGAGAGGTCCAGGAATTGGGCACGGGGCGTGCTTTCTCCCAAAGAGTCTTTCCTGTTGCCATATCCAGGACAATCAATTTGCTTTTTCCCGGCTCATAATCCTGGTCCATCTGCACAATCAACCGATTCTCATATACCGTCAGCGAAGAGGCGTAGCCGTAGGCACTGATCGGTACTCCCAGCGAACGAACCCACTGCAGACGGCCCTCAAAATCAAAACAGCCCACCTGCCCGTCTGCAAAAATAGCCGCCGCAAAAACACCGTTGGCGGCCGCCGTCGGAGCCGCATAGCCGGTATCTTCCATGATGGTCATCTCCTGACGCTGCGAAGCCGGCGCCAGCGGCACAGAACCGGTCCAAAGCAAAGTGCCGTCTTCCGTGCTGAAGCAATAGAGCTCCTGGCGGTTTGTGTCTGCTCCTGTTATGAAAATCCGATTTCCCCAGACAATCGGCGAGCTGTGTCCGGCCAGATTCACCGGCACTTTCCAGCGAATATTTTTCCCTGATGCGCCGTCCCATTCCATCGGAATATTATCAAAAGGACAAATGCCGCATCCCTGCGGACCGCGAAATACCGGCCAGTTCTGCTTCATTTGTTCCCACCAGGCAACCGCCGTTTGTGTATCGGAGAGCGGATTCGACCGGACCGGCTCCTCCCCAGCTGCCGGCTGAACCCGCAAAGACCAGAACAGAGCACCGCCGGCTGCCGCCGCCAGAACGACCGAGACCGCCAGCCGTGCCCGTCGGGCTGTCTGGATCTGAAGGGCTGTCTGTTCTCTTACCGGCTGCGGATGGGGCACTGTCTTGTGAAAAGACCGGACCCAGCCGACCGTTCCAATCAGAACAGCCCCAAAGAAAACAAACAACCCGCTGCCGCGACGGAGAAACTGAAGACGGGCCAGATGGTCCCGCCGATAGAGGGTATCCAACTGACGAATTTCTTCGGCCAGGGCTTCATCCGGACCTGCGGTTCGATACGCCGCCCGCAGGGATTCCAGCTTGCTGCTGCGCCGCTCATCGGTAACCTTCAGATGATAAACCTGAACCGCCAGCAGCAGCCCTGCAGCAGCGGTAAACACCGCCGAGACAATCAGCGAGCCAACCGCCGCCTGATAGCGCGGGTTCTGCCAAAGCAGATATTTATTTTCGGACAAATCCTTCATCCTTCGACCTGTTTTTTCTCCGCCGCCCGTGCCTTTTCCCGCATCTGCTGTCGCGGACAAAAGGCAAAACATCGCCCGCAGGCAAGACAGCCCGCACGGTTGGCCTGGTATTCTTTGCGGACTCGATGAATGCTCACTTGAATGAGTTTGACGCCGGCTGCAAATCCGACAAATATCCCTGCCAGAAGACCGCCAAGCGAAAACTTCTGCAAAACCGCCGCTTCCTGCGGCCAAAGACTTTCCGCCGGTTTGCCGGAGGCCTCCCAAGCCCGAATCTCGTCAGTTCGTTCGGTCATTTTACCGCTCTGCCAAAGGCGAACTTGTTCAGCCAGAGCAACAGCGGGATGACCGGCAGCCAGCACCGGATGCAATCGATATCCAATCCACCCGCCCAAGGCCATCAGCAGCGGAAGCAGCAGAATCAGCAGCCCCAGACGCCGCCGTTCAGCCGGCAGCAACTTTGCCGGCCAGGGGGCGGTCGGCGGCTCAATCGCACCCAATGGACAGGCCTCCTCACAAAGCCGGCACTGAATACACTCATCGGGGGTAATCTTCACAGACCAAAATGATAAGCGGCTCATCTGTCGAAGCAGCAGCCCATACGGACAGACAAACCGGCAGTACGGCCTTGCTATAAAAACCCCCACCCCCAGGCACAAAAGGCCCAAAATCCACAACGGCGTATTCAGACTCAGCCGAAAAAAGGAAACAAACGGATCATAGCGGCAAATCAGAAGCCCGCTGCCGGCCGCTGCCATCAGCACTGCCGCCGCCAAGTAAATCCAGGCAATCATTCGAAGAGCCGTCTCCAGCCAGAACGGGACTGAGAGCGGCCGAAACACCACCAAATCCTGAATTGCCCCCAGCGGACAGACTGCCCCGCAGAAAACCCGTCCGAAAAACAGACCAAACAGCAGCGGCAGAAGAAAAAAAACCGCCGCTGTCAGCGGAAGAACATAGGAAGGGTCAAACAGCGACAGCACCACATTGCCCAACGCTCCCACCGAGCAGATGCAGCCCCGCCGCCAAAAACCAAAATACAGCAAACTAAAAACAGACAAGGCCGCAATCCACCGCCGGCTGCGTTTCTTAAACACCAGCCAGGAAGCGGCCGCCAAAGCCGCTGCCAGCACTGCAGCATCCAGCGCCTCCCAGAGGGCTTCACGCGGCGGCGGCAGCTGGACGGTCGGCATTTGATAATCCGTCTCAAACTGCGGCGGCGGAAACCGCTGTGCCGCCTGAGCGGCTGCCGCCCAAATCCCCAGCCCAAGCCCCAAACCTGCCAGCGCCAGCCGCTTCATGAAGCCGCATCTTTCAATAAGTACGGCTGGTCAGCCGGAACCCGAACAAACGCACGGGAAGGACAAACCCGAGCGATGGAACATTCATTGCAGTTCAAACAGCGATCCTGCCGCACCTGCAGAAACAGTGAACCGTTGCCGAACGCCGCACAGCCAACCACACATTTGCCGCAGCCGATGCAGCGGCTTTCATCAATCGTAAACTCAAAATACGGCTCCTCAATAAACCGCCGGCGAATAGCCCCTGTCGGGCATAACTGGTGCTCTGCGCCGGTATCCAGGGCCTTCGGCTCCGGCCCAAAATATCCTGTACATAAATCGCAATAGCCGCACAGGGCGAAGGCATGCACACACTTGACTGCCGATTCAGTGAGGACACAATGGGTCGCACAGCGTCCGCAGGCGATACATTTGTAAGGGTCAATCTGCCAGAGCCAGCCCTGCCGACGGCTTCGTGCCGCCAGCAGCGCAGAGGCAGCTCCGCCGAGGGCGGCAGATACCGTCCACACGCCGTCTTTCAGAAATTGACGCCGGCTGAAAAATTCAGAGGGCTGATGTTCCATTCTTATTCCCCGCAGATATTTTTTTGGCGGGTGAGCGAGTCAGGGGGCAGCGCCGATAAAAGCCGCACTGCCGGCAGGAATCGACCGCGGCAGCGGAGCATCGCTGCGGCGGACCAATCCGTCTTTGCTTAACAAGCCAAAAGATCGACAGCGCTCCCATGGCCGCCAGTACACCCGTTCGAGCTGTATTCCGCAAGAATACCCGCCTCGAAAAAACCGGACTATGCAAACAAGATAAATCTCGAAACCAACTCATTGAATTTTCTCAAACACCAGGATTGTATTGCGGACTTGTTCGAGTACATAGATTCGCCCCTGCGGATCCGCCGCTACATCCAGACCTCGGACTTGACAGTCTTGGGGACCTTCACAAACACGAATCGGGGCCTGCCAGCCCAGCTGACGGGGACCGGCAACTACCCCCAGCAGGTTCCCCTCATCATCATAAAGTTTTACACGAACCAAACCTTTCTCGGCTGTCACAAAAGTCCCATCCGGCAGCATTGCCAGCGCAACCGGATTGCAGCAGCCGCAGAAACCTTCTATTCCCATCGAAGGACTGCCCCAGTGCCATTCGAGATGACCGTCAACGGTATAGGCCTCCACCCGCTGACGTCCCGGATTGACCACCCGAAGAAGCCCGTCTGGAGCGATGAGTATATCAAAATAGGGACTGGGCACTACAAACCCCTCAATCCCTCGTTCAGCATCCTTTTGGCCAATCAGGCCAAGAGGATTGCCCTGTTTATCAAAACGCCGCACAACCTTATGGAGAGCATCCGCCGCAAAGACATCCTCCCGCCCGACGGCAATCGAAGTCAGCAAGGCCCCCGCTATATTTGCCCAGACCGCCAACTGCTCGCCTTGCGGTGAATAGAGTTCGATTCGCTCCGTCAGGGCCGTATAAAGAAGCCCCTCAGCCGTCTTCAGAGCGGTCGGCATTGCCGGCAAAATAATCTCTTTTTCCTTCCGGCCCGAGGACGAAAAAACAAGGATTTTTTCGTCGCCGGCAGCATAAAGAATCCCTTGAGCATCCACATCCACTGCGGAAGCCCTTTGCAGACCGGTTTCGATAGGAGAGCCGACTTGCCGGCAGACAATCAGCCCAGGGTCAATGACAGCCAATTGTTCAATAGGATACTCATAGGCCGCTGGAACTTTCTTTTTCACAAAGAAAGCACGGTCCAATATCAGATAGGCGATAAAACCTGCCCCAAAAGCCCCCAAAGCCAGCAGCAAGGCAAGCAGCCCACTGTTTGTTTTAGCGAACCTCATTTTCTTAAGCAGCTGCCGCATCTGTTTTACCATGCCTGATTAGTAAAGTAAGGACAGAATTATAACCGTCCGGCATCCGATATACAACAGGCCCTATTGCCGTAAATCCAGACATTTCATCGTAGTAAAATCCCGAACAATCAGCCGACCCTCTACCAGAGCCGGCGGGCCCCAGCTCTCGATACCTTCCAGAACTTTTGCCCTGGCCAGCAAAACAAACTTATCCGGCCTGGCTTCAATTAACGACAAAACCCCATCATCATTCAGGACAATCAGCATTCCGTCTGCTACAATATAAGGCCCCAGCCCGAATTTGTTCTGAGTGCCGCTGCTCCAGCGCACATTTCCATCCAAATCCAGGCATACCATCTCTTCATTGGGACGAACTCCATACAGAAATCCCTGATAAAAAACCGGTGTTTGCTGATCAGAGCCGAACACATCCGGCGGCAGGGTAAAGAGCACCTCCGGCACCACCTTGCTATCCTGTTGGGTAAGCCGCATCATCATACTGCCTTTGTTGTAGCCGGCCGAAAAAAACAGCCGATCCTCTCCTACCCATACCGGCGTAGGGACGTGAATCCGCAGTGTCCAGGCATCCGATGTCCACAGCACGGCCCCATCCTCCGCCGAAATCCCTGCCACACCCCCTACCGCACAATATACATACATCCTCTGACCTCCAAAGGAAATCGGCAAAATCGAGGAATGCGTCATTTGCCAGCGCTGCGGATTAGGGCTCTTCCAGAGTACTTGTCCGCTTTGGCAATCCACCGCTATCATCAGGGCCTCGCCGGCCGGGGCAATAATCGCCTTGCCCTCTTCAATTCGCGGACACTGGCCGGCATACCAAAGCGGTTCTTTTGTGCCGTATTCTTTCACCAGGTCAATCGCCCATCGAAATCGCCCCGTGTCTGCATCAACACACGTTACATCGCAGCGCGGGCCTATTGTGACAACATAGTGTTCATCCACCGCCGGGATTGTGCGGCTCATGCCGTGATTGCGTTTGACTACTACCGGATAACTATAGCGCCAGATTTCTCTGCCGTCATCCAGGGAAAAACACCGAATCACATCGGCCTGACGAGCCGCATCATAATCAATTACATAGACACACCCCCTGCAAACAGCCGGCCCTGCATACCCTTCGCCAAGAGACACACGCCACAGTTCGCGAGGGCCTGTCGGCGGAAAAGAGCGAAGCAGCGGAACCGACTCCGTGCTTACGGCATCATATCGGCTGCCGCGAAAAGCAGGCCAGCACGCGGTCAATTTGGAAGGTACCCCATCAAAAGTTTCAAGAATTCCTTCTTTGGTCTTTTCAGAAACAGCGGCGGCCTCAAAGGCCGTCGGCCGGCCGTCCGAGCCGGGCAAACGCGGCTCTGCAGAAAATGAATAGAAAGAATAAATCCACCCTGCCAGAAGCCCTGCTCCGGCAGCGGTAAGCAGCAGCGGAATCATCCACAGCAGGTAATATTTGCCTGACACGATTGCTTCCCTTTTCGGGCTTGACTAACCACGGGCAGGACTGGGACGCAAAACCGCTCTGGAAAACAGCGGTTTCCCCCTGCGGCTTGAGGCATCTTGTTCAGCACAAACGGAGTCGAAACCCTTGAAACAAACAGAACAGAACAGACGGCTATTTAGCCGGAATCCTGATTTTGGTCCCAATGACCAACGGTTTATCCGGAGAAATATGCGGATTCAGTTCAATGATTTCTTTATATCGGGCACCGCTGCCGAGCTGGCTGGCGGCAATCTTCCAGAAACTGTCTCCCTCTTTAATCACATACTCTCTTGTCGCGACGCTGCCTTGAGAGGAAACCGAAGAGGGAACCGCGGGAGAAGCAGCAGCTGCCGCACCTGGCCGGGGGCTTTCTGTACTTTCGGAGGGAGTCTGCGCTGCCGAAGCCGAAGAGGGGGCTATTGTCTGCTCCAAAACGGTCTTTGCCTGTGCCAGTTCACTGCGGACTTTGGCCAAATCGGTATTGGCCTTGGTAAGGTCGTTGCGGGTACGCATCAGTTCGGCCCGCAGTCTGGCGATTTCATCTGCCGAGGCCCGCAGTTTTTCCTGAGACTGATTCTCGAGGGTCTGAAGCTGTACTCTGAGCTCTTCTGCTTGCGAGCGGGCATCATTAATCTTTGGTTTGGCAGCCAACCAGCCGATTCCAAACCCGACAGCCGCCCCAATCACTAACAAGATAATTATTATCGCTAATTGTCGCATCTTCTCCAATCCTTAAATAAAAGTGTAGATAATCTACCTTTTTCAATTCTGCAATGCAAGAAAGATTCTCGACTGAAGCGACGCAGAATTGCGGTTGCCGTTTGGGGCTGAATGCAGTATAACAGGCAGGAAAAGCAGTGTCGGGGATACCCTGGGTGAGCAAACTAAGAAGTTCAGGACATAAATGATGGCAACGACAGCTTTAAATCGATGGCTTTTGAAACTGTTCGGCTCGCGCAACGAACGGCTGGTGCGGGCCTATATGCAGGTCGCCCTTGCGGCCGGTCAATATGAAACCTCTATCCAGTCTCTCAGCGACGAAGAACTGAAAAACAAAACCGCCGAATTCAAAGAGCGGCTCAAAAATGGGACCCGTCCCGAGGAAATTCTGCCGGAAGCATTTGCGGTTGTGCGGGAAGCCGCCCGCCGAACCGTCAATATGCGGCATTTTGATGTTCAGTTGGTCGGCGGCAATGTGCTGTATGAAGGCAAAATCGCTGAAATGGCTACCGGCGAGGGCAAAACCCTTGTTGCCACCCTGGCGGCTTATCTGGTCCACCTGACCGGCAAACACGTGCATATCGTTACTGTCAACGACTACCTGGCCAAACGCGACGCCGAATGGATGGGACCGATTTATCGGGCACTCGGTCTGACTGTCGGCGCCATTCAGGCCGACATGGATACCGTCGGAGCGGAACGGCGCGCTCAGTATGAATGCGATATTACCTACGGAACCAACAACGAATTCGGTTTCGATTACCTTCGCGACAATATGAAACTGGACCTGGAGCAGATGGTGCAGGGACCGCTGGAATACGGCATCATTGATGAAGTCGATTCGATTTTAATTGACGAGGCCCGTACTCCGCTGATTATTTCCGGCCCGGCGTTCGACGACGTGTCTCGATACAAAAAAGCCGATGCGGTTGCACGCCAGCTGGTCAGCCGGCAAAAACAGACTTACTCTTCCATGCTCAGCCAAGCGCAAAACACCGATTATCTGCGTCAGCGGGCGGCGGCCTGCGGCAAGTCCGAAAAAGAGGTGTTCGAAATGGCGGAAAAGTTCCGCTATGACCCCTTTGACCTCGATGAAGACGAAGCCGAAGTCCTTGGTGTTCCCCAGCTTTTTGTCGTCAAAAAAGATTCCAAAAGCGTTCACCTGACTCACGAAGGTATCGGGGTTGCTCAGGACCTGGCCGGAGTCGGTTCCTTTTTTACCGGCTCCAACATGGACTGGCCCCATATGCTCGAACAGGCACTGCGGGCCCATGTGGTCTTTGAACGGGAGAAAGACTACGTCGTTCTTGACGGCAAGGTCATTATCGTCGATGAATTCACCGGACGGCTTATGCACGGCCGGCAGTGGTCAGACGGTCTTCACCAGGCCGTCGAAGCCAAGGAAAATGTACCTATCAAGGAAGAAACCCAGACGCTGGCCACCATCACCCTTCAGAACTTCTTCAAACTATATGAAAAAATCGCCGGCATGACCGGCACCGCCGCGACCGAGGCCGAAGAGTTTCTGAAGATTTACAAACTGGAGGTTGTGGTCATCCCCACGAACCGGCCCTGCATCCGCGACGACCGTGATGACCTGATTTACAAGACAGAACGTGAAAAATTCAACGCCATTGTCGAAGAAATCTACCGCACGAGTACCGCCGGTCGACCCGTCCTGGTCGGCACCGTCAGCATTGAAAAAAGCGAAGCTCTGTCCGCCGCCCTCTCCAAACGGCACGGCCTTGAACACGAGGTGCTCAACGCCAAGCAGCATGCCCGCGAAGCCGCTATCGTCGAAAAAGCCGGCCATCAGCATACCGCCCCGGACGGCTCCCGACGCGGCAACATCACCATTGCCACGAATATGGCCGGCCGCGGCACCGACATCAAACTTGCCCCCGAGGTCCTCTGGGAAGTTCTCAGTTCCGAACCCAGTCCGGACGATCACGATGTCCGTATCTATACCCTCCGCCAGAACGGCACAGGTAAAATCCTTACGCTCAAATCCACAGACCCCTTAGCGGAAGTCTTCCAACTTCACCGCAAGGACCGCTGGGTGGGAGGGCTTCATATCATCGGCACCGAACGCCACGAGGCCCGACGCATTGACAACCAGCTGCGAGGACGTGCCGGCCGCCAGGGCGACCCGGGCTCCAGCGTCTTCTTCCTGAGCTTTGATGATGAACTGCTGCGGATTTTCTCGCCCGACTGGGTCATCAAAGCCCTCTCTATGCCTATGATGGGCTGGGAGGAGGGGATGCCTATTCAGCATCGGCGAATCAGCAAAGGTATTGAGCGGGCCCAGAAAAAAGTCGAGGAACGCAACTTCGAAATCCGAAAAAATCTGCTCGAATATGACGAAGTGATGGACTATCAGCGGAAGATTTTCTATGCCCGCCGGCGAGACCTGCTCAAGGGCGAGGATATCAAAGGCCTTGTCCTGTCGATGATTGAAACAGTCATTGAAAAGGCCGTCCGCACTATCCTGGACCCCCTCTATCCGTACCGCTGCATCACCGAATGGGCCAAAACCGAATTCGCCGTAGAACTGGATGCACGCAGACTCCAAGGGCTGGAAGCGGCTGAAATTGAAGAGCGAGTAAAAAAAACCGCCTGCAAGAACCTCTCCAGCGAAATCTCCATCGCCCTTGGAGAATACCTTGAAGATTATACCGACACGAGCACATGGAAACTGGAGGCGCTTACCCGCTGGGCTATGAGTGCCTTTAAGGTGAGTCTGTCGGTTTCCAAACTGCGTCAGATGTCCGCCGAAGAAATCGAACAGACTCTCATTGAATCGGCCAGTCAGCTGGTCCAAAAGAAAGACGCTTCCCGGCTGGCTGATTTCCTCCGCGAAGATTTTGCCCGCCAGAGTCTGCGAACCTGGGCTCGAAACAAATTTGACATCGACCTTCCGCTCGATCTGCTGGAAGGCAAAAGCGAGGGCCAAATTCGCTCCCTTCTGCTCGAAAAGGTCCGCGAAAAATATACCCGCCGGGAAATTGAATACCCGGTGGAGTTTGCAATGAGCATGGCCTTCGGCCCGCAAGGTCCCAATGTTTACGGGATGGAGGCGCTGGCCGACTGGGCCAACCGCCGGTTTCAGGCGGGGCTGACCATTGAAGAGATTCAGAATACCAAGCCGGAAGCTCTCTATCAGAAACTGCTGTCTTTCAGTGAGCAGTATCATCAGGGAAAACTTGAGCAGGATATTGCTCAAATGATTCAAGAGGCCGATTCACCCGAACAATTGGCTCAAAAGGCCGCCGAAAGGTTCGGCACCTCCTTCCAGCCGGAGGAACTGGCCGACAGGGAACAAGCCCAGAGCAAACTGCTGGCGGCCGCACGGCAATTTCTGCGTCAGGAATTGACCGAACTGGAAAAATATGTCCTTCTGCAGATTCACGATACGGCCTGGAAGGACCATCTGTATGCGATGGATCGGCTCAAAGAGAGCATTATGCTGCGTGCTTACGCCGAGCGAGACCCCAAAATAGAATACAAACAAGAGGGCTACCAGATGTTCCAGCAAATGCTCGAATCCATCGATGACAAGGTCACCGATGTGATTTTCCGTGTACGGCTGGTGGACCCCCGCGCCCGTCAGCGGAGCGTCTGGAACATCAGCCAGGCCCAGCACGACGAAGTCGGCCAGTTCGAGATGGCCCAGCGTCAGCAGGCCGCCGCACAGGCCCCTCAAGGGGAGGTCAAAGTCAAAACCATTCGCCTCCAGCAGCCCAAAGTCGGACGCAATGACCCCTGTCCATGCGGCAGCGGAAAAAAGTACAAGAAATGCCACGGCCAAAATGCCTGAGCCGAAGCCGGCTTAGCGGAGCTGCTCGAAGCAAAGATTGGCAATGTTAATATAATCAGCAGCCGACAGATTCTCCGGCCGCTGCTGGGCATCTACAAACGCCTCCGCAAACACCTTCGGCCAGTGCTGTACGGAAGAAAGCCGGCCTTCGACAAAATGCACACAGGCCTTGAGCATCTTCCGCCGATGGCTCATAAATAAATGAACGATTTGCTGAAAGAGCTCCATATCGTAAATTTGAGCGACCTTGTTCGGATTGCGGACAAACTGCACCATCGCTGAGTCCACCTGCGGTCGCGGCCAGAAGACGGTTGGTGGCAGGGACTTGAGAAAATGAACCTCGCCGGCAGCCGCCATCACGATACTTAACGGGCCGTATGCTTTTTGTCCCGGCTGGGCCGCCATTCGCTCGGCCACTTCTTTCTGTACCGTTACGAGCATGAACTCAGCGGTCAGAGGCCCGGTAATCAGATTGGCCATCACACTGGAGGCGACGTTATAAGGCAGATTGGAAACCAAAAGAAGACGCCCGCCGTACTCTTCCAATGCCTTTCGGAGGGCACCGATGACTGCCTGATTGAGGGCATTTTTGCTTTCGAGCACATCCCCGTTAAGCACGGTTAGATTGGCAGCATTGGCCAGCCGCTTCTGAACAATCCCACACAAAATCGGATCGTATTCCACACCCACCACATAACCGCTGCGGGCGGCCAGTTCCTCCGTCAAAGAACCCGTGCCGCAGCCGACTTCCAGCACCACATCGCTGCTGCGAATGCCGGCGGCCTCGACCAGCTGACGCATCAGATTCAGGTCAATTAGAAAATTCTGCCCCAGCCGATGTTTCGGATAGGTACCGGCACCAGCCAGCAGCTGCTCAATTTCCTGTTTGGTCTGCATCGGAGACCCTCTCGTCCTGGCGGTGCTTACGATGAATGGAAGCCATCTCAATCGCCATTCGAATCGCCTGTTTCATACTGTGCTCTCTGGCGATTCCCTTGCCGGCAATGTCAAAAGCCGTCCCGTGCGAAGGGGAAGTCCGTATAATCGGAATCCCGATCGTCACATTGACCGCCTCATCAAAAGCAAGCATCTTGACCGGTATCAGCCCCTGGTCATGATACATCGCCACCACGCCGTCATATTCGCCGCGGGCAGCCCGTACAAACAGCGTATCCGCCGGAAATGGGCCTTCGCAGCGAATGCCGACTTCCTGAGCCAGCAGCATCGCCGGACGAATAATCCGCTGCTCCTCATCGCCGAACTGGCCGTCTTCGCCGGCGTGCGGATTCAGACCGGCCACCGCAATCCGCGGATTTCTGATTCCAAAATAATCCTGCAAAGCCGTATTCAGAAGGTCTATCGGCTCAAACACACAGCCGATGGTGAACTTATGGCGAATTTCAAACAAGGGTTCGTGAATCGTCGCCAGCGCCAGTTTCAGCGGACCGGCAGCAAACATCATCGCCTTGCGGGGACTTTTGCAGCAATCCGCCAGCATCTCCGTATGGCCCGGCCAGGGTGCATTGGCCATCTTCCAGCTGGTCTTGCTGATGGGAGCCGTCACAATCGCATCCACAATGCCGTCGCGAGCGGCTTGAATGGCATCCAAACAAAACCGGATTGAACATTCCCCGCTGATGCGCATGGGCCGATGAAGATAGGACGGCACCAAATATTCATCATAATCAGCCACAACAACCTGACGCGGATAATCCCGACTGATTTTCTCATGCGGATGACGAATCCAATACGGGGGCACCTCCGCCAGGTCCGCTGCATATTCAAGCTGTTCATCCAGACCGAAAATAATAAACTTGGCCTGACGCCGAAGCAGCGGGTCTGCCAAGGCCTTGACAATAATCTCCGGCCCGATACCCCCGGGATCACCCATCGTAATCCCAATGGCCAGCGAGTCTGAAAACGAGTTGTCCGCTCGATTATTTGTCATTGGGGAAATAGCCCGACTCCCGCAGCAATTCAGGGCTCAAAGAAAAGGATTGAGCCGCCGTTTTGCTTAGAAACTTGTATACAATCTTAATCAGAATATCTGTTTCAATATTGACTTCATCGCCAATCTTCGCTTCCTTCCATGCGGTCTGGGCCAGCGTCGATGGAATCAGAGCAACTGTAAATCCCCTCTCCTTCAGCGAAGCGATGGTCAAACTGATGCCATCCGCCGCAACCGAACCCTTTTCGACCATTTGTGCAAGCAGGGCTGGTGCCGTTTCAATGTGAAACTCGGCAAACTCCTCCTGCCGGCGAATAGCCGCTATCCTGCCGACACCATCGATATGGCCCTGAACAAAATGGCCGCCGAAGCGTCCATCCGCCCTCATCGCCCTTTCAAGATTGACTTTTCGTCCGCTTTGAAATCTGCCGAGGGTGCTGCGGCGGAGCGTTTCCTCGCTCACGTCAAAAACAGCAGACGCACCTTTCAGCACAGATACCGTCAAACAAACACCGTTTACCGAGATGCTGTCTCCTGTTTTTGTTCCTTCGGCAGCAGAACCCAGCTCAATCTCCATCTGCAAACCGCCTCGATGCGGGCTGATCCGACGAACAAGACCTATTTGTTCTACAATACCCGTAAACATATCATTTTTCTGCTGTTTGTCTTCCTACTGATTTTTGAATCAATATGAAAAACGCTTTGTTTTGCCGGTCCCGCATAAGCAGGGGTCTTGGCCGGGCAAAATCCCAAATTCCCGTCTGGGCGGGAATGGCTGCGGATTTCTTGAATTATCCAAAAACCAATAACTTGCTATCTATCCTATCTTTAGAAATCTGAAAAAGCAAACGGCTTTTCTCCGCGCCGGCGGCAGATGGAAGCCCGCAAAATAATGGTTTCTTTTTTGAGGTTCTGCGGTATGATGTTACCATTATGGAATGGGCGGGAATGTTGGAATCATAGAGACTCATAGGGAGTTTTCAGATGAAAAAAGAAAGACTGTATAAAAAATATCTTTTTCTTTCCCTTGTTTTAATGCTTTCCGTGCCGGCCGTTTTTGTTATCGCGGCGGCCTCGCAAAGAACCCGAACACCCGACCAGATGGGCGCAATGCCCCGACAGGAAACCCCGCGCAGGCAAACCACCGACCCGCAGACACTGGAACAGCAAGCCTCGGAGGCCGCCTCTCTGCTCGAACGGGCGCTCGATGATTTCTTTGTCCAAATCAACGAATACAAAGACCCTGAAGAAATTTATGTAAAATCCGCCGCAGCCCTCTTGGAGGACAGCCGACGGTATCTGATAAGGTTCGAAGACCCTGCCAAAACACGCTATATGCTCCTCCAGGCGTGGGTAGAGTATTGTAAGGGAGATTGGGAAGCCGCTCTCACCAACAGTGTTCGTGGGTGTCGATTGGATGCGACCAATCGGGATACATGGGTTTCCCAGCAGTTCTTTTCGCTTCTGCTGTCCAAACGTCCCATCCAGCCGCCTCCTGTTCGGCTCCCTGGATCGCGAACCGGCGCTCAAAGGATAAGGCCGGAAATGGCCGCCGAAGTTTCCACCGGCCAGTCGCCCTATGGAACAAGCGGAAAACTCGACTTTAATCCCGAAACACTGCGGCTGGACCTTATCGGAAAAACCATTAAGCCATTCTCCGCTTCTTTTCTGGATGGGAGCCCTCTTGATTTTACTTATCCGGAACAGAAATCTATTCTCTGCATTCTCGTATGGGAGGTCCCTTCGAACCTGCTGAAGCAGGAGTCTCCCCAAGAGACCGACCAGCCGCTGCTGTATGTTCCAGCCAAATCCCAGCCGGCCGCACAGGAAGGAACTGCCGATTCCTCCGAAAGCAGCTTGTCATCGTTAGCTCAGCAAATAGAAGCACTTGAGGCGCTCAGGGCGCAGGTGAAAAAAGCCGACAGAAAAGATATTCTTTTCTTCAGCGTTATTACCAACAAACCGGAGCAAAAGCCGGCTGTCGAGCACTATCTGAATCAAAACCCCCACCCCTTGCCGGTGCTGTACGCCTCCACCGCTGCGGCCGAGTTGGTACTCGAGGCAAAGACGCCTTTTGCAGCCGTTATCGACGAGAACGGCCGATTCCGATACGCCGGTTCCGCAGAAGGTTTTATGCTTCCGATGCTGCTGCGGCATTGGACAGGAATCCCCTTTGTGAAATTAACCGGCCAAAGCATTGCCGGCGATGGCGAACATCTCCCGACAGAAGGCCCTGCCGACCCTAACCGGCCGGCTCCCCTCGCGGCTGACCCCAATTCTGCAAAACCATCGGCTCAACCGCGCGCCGCCGTACCGGCCGGGAAGGAATCATCGGAAAACGCAGAGTATAACGATCTGTGCGGGGCTGAGCAGCTGGCGGCGGCACAAGACTTCTTTCTGAAGGCAGCCGGCAAACGATTTATTTCATATCGCAAAGGCGTCGATTTATGCCGGTATGTAATCAAAAATTGTCCCAATTCCAAAAACGCCGAGGCAGCTCGTGAACTTCTGCGAACCAAAATCCCCGAAGACCAGCGAGAATCCCTCGGCTTGACAAAGGAGGAACTAGGCCTGTAAATATCCTTGGATTCCGTGTGATGACAGGCCGATGGCAACGCAGGATACAACTTAATGCGGTTAATTGATTTAATCTTGGAAACTCTTAAGTCTCTCTTATGACAACCCAATCCTCCAACTGCGATCTTCCTTCGCTTTTCATTTCCGCCGAGTGTCTGCCGGAGGCGTGGGAGAAGGCGGTGCTGGCGGTGTGGGACCACGGGCTGACGATTCCGACGCAGTATGACCGGCCGGGCGATCCGCCCAGCAAAGATGCCACGGTGATGATTACTGTCAGCAACCCGTTCCGCGAGCCGCGCATCCACAAAAACTTTCCCGGCGGGCCGGAAGAACTTGAATCATACCGGCAGGAAGTAGTCAGCGGCATTCACGACCACTGGATTGACCCGGCTGCCGGCAAATGGACTTATACCTATCATCAGCGGCTGTTCGCCTACTGCCCCACCGAAGACCTGCGCAATCCCCACAGTCCCAAACCCTTCCAGCCGGTCAATCAAATCGATTTTATCGTCGATGCCCTGGCCGCCTGCCATTATACGCGCCGGGCTCAGGCCGTTACCTGGATGCCGACCGCCGACCCGAAAACAGAAGACCCGCCCTGTCTGCAGCGCCTCTGGTGCCGTCTGATTCAAGATGGCCAGAGCGGATTTGTCCTCCAGATGAACACCCATTGGCGCAGCCGAGACCTCTACAAGGCCTGGTTTATGAATGCTTATGCTCTTACCGACCTCCAGCGGATTCTCGCCGACCGAATTGCCGAGAAAATCGGCTCGCCGGTCCGCGTCGGCCGCTACACCGACATCAGCGATTCGCTCCATATCTACGGTTCCTATCTGAAAGACGCCGGCATTGAAGTCGAAAAGATGCGAACGACGCCGTTTACCCAGCGGGCCTGGAGCTCCGACTGGCCGGCCTTTGCCTATATGACCGAAGAGGCCCGCAAAAAACTCTCTCAAGACCCTGACTGGTACGCTCACTCGAAAGGATAAACAAACTATGATTTCTTCTTCAAGAAAACACCCCCTCGTTTCTGCAGCGATTTTTCTTTCTCTCCCTTTGCTTTTCTGGATTGGATGTTCCAGCTGGCACTACACCGTATCAGAAAAATCGGACATTGCCTTTTACCAGCCGCCGCAAACCACCCATCTGCTCGACAATCCGGATCCAGGACGTCCGCGCAATATTATTCTCTGTATTGGTGATGGAATGGGCACCAACCAGATTGCCCTTGCCCGCCAGGCCGCTGTCGGCGCCGCAGGCCGGCTCTGGATGGAGCAAATGCCCTATACGGCTCTGGTTTCCACCCATAATGTCCGCGGGGAAGTGACCGACTCGGCAGCGGCCATCACGGCTATCCTCTGCGGCATCAAGACCCGCAACGACCGTCTCGGCCAGGATGAAAAAGGCGTAAACTGGATTTCACTGCCGCAGCGTCTTCGGTCGGACGGCTGCCGCCTCGGCGTTGTCGTCACCTCCGCCATCACACACGCTACTCCCGCCGGCATGGCTGCTCATGTCCCCAATCGCGACCTGGAAGCCCGCATCGCCGAACAAATGTTCGATGCCCGTATTGATGTACTGCTGGGCGGCGGACGCAAATACTGGCTGCCCGACTCTGAACCGGAAGGTTTCCGAGCCGACCGCCGCAATTTGCTGGCCGAAGCTCAGCGAGCGGGCTATACGCTGGTCCGAAATCAACAGCAGCTGCAAGCCGTCGAGCAGGGTCGTGTATTGGGGCTTTTTCAGGCAGAGGCCCTCACAACACTTCCGCCCGAACCTTCGCTGCAGGAAATGACACAGGCCGCCCTGCGGATTTTAACCAACAGCAAACCCGAGAAGCCCTTTTTCCTCCTGATTGAGGGCAGCCAGATTGACTGGGCCTGCCATGCCAATCAGGAAGAAGTCTGTATCCGTCAGACCCTTCTGTTTGACCTGGCTGTTCGGGAAGCCCTGAATTATGCCGCCGCAGACAAGCAGACCCTCGTTCTGGTTACCGCCGACCATGAAACCGGTGAATTGACCTTATCCGGCGGCTCCCTGAAGCCGAACCTAATGAAAGCCCATTGGTCTTCGAAAAATCACAGTGCCGCACAGGTGGCTTTGTTTGCCTTTGGTCCCGGTGCTGAACAATTCACAGGGGTTCTGGACAATACAGAAATCTCCCGACGCATCGCCCATCTGCTGGGCATTGAAGACTTTCCCAAGACCCTTCCGAAAAAACGCGCTGCTGCTCAGTCAACTTCAATCCAAATGGCTTCAATCTTATCAAACTAAGGAATATCTTTTATGATTCGCAAGGCCTTTGTCATGCAGGTTCACCCCGGTTATGAAGCTGAATATGAAAAACGGCACAATCCTATCTGGCCTGAGCTCGAACAAACCCTTCTGTCGCACGGCGTAAAAACCTACTCCATTTTTCTGGACGAGCAAAGCCGTCAGCTGTTCGGCTATGTCGAATTGGAAGATGAGGCCCGCTGGAATGCTGTTGCCCAAACGGATGTCTGCCGAAAGTGGTGGGCCTATATGAAAGACCTTATGCCCACCAACCCCGACAACAGCCCGGTTGAGCGTCCGCTTCGAGAGGTCTTCCATATCGAGCAGCCGCCCCGTTCCCGCAGGTGAGAAAACCTGCTCTTGTCCAGAGCACTGCCGGCCTCTATAATACTGCGAAAGCCAACAGGTATTTTGAAAGCAGCTCCCAACCAAAGGGATACAGCAAGATGCGAATTGTTTTTTTGGGTTCAGCCGAGTTTGGGATTCCGTCTCTGGAGGCCATCCTGTCCAGCCGCCATCACCTGGCAGGGATATTCACCCAACCAGCCCGGCCTGCCGGACGCCGGCGCACTCCGAAACCTACCGCTGTTTCTATTTGGGCCAAACAAAAAGGACTGCCTGCGGCAGAATGCGAGAATATCAATGCTCCCGACTGCATCGGCCAAATCGCCGCCTGCAAAGGCGATTTGCTGCTGGTAATCGCTTTCGGGCAAAAGATCGGCCGCGCCGTCATCGACCTTTTTCGCTTCGGAGCTGTCAATGTCCACGCCTCTCTGCTGCCCAAATACCGCGGAGCCGCTCCCATTCACTGGGCCCTGATGAATGGCGAAACTGAAACCGGCATCAGCATTATCACGCTGGCCGACCGAATGGATGCCGGCGACATTCTCGCCCAGGCACCGGCTCCCATCCTGCCCGACGATACTGCCCAGACGCTCCACGACCGTCTGGCGGCTTTGTCTGTTCCGGTCCTGATGAAGACCCTCGAGAAGATTGAGAAAGGAACCGCTGTCTATACGCCTCAAAACGAATCGGAAGCCACCTATGCTCCCAAACTTCAAAAGCATCACGGCTATATCGACTGGGAGCGTCCTGCCGCTGCCATCGTCAACCAAATTCGGGGACTGTGGCCCTGGCCCGGCGCCCAGGCCGTATATGTCTCCGGCAAAACCGGACGTTCCTGGCGGGTAACCCTCCAGAAAGCGCAGGCCCTCGATGTGCCGAATCCGACCCGCCAGCCCTCCGGAATGCTCAATGAAAATTTGGACGTCTGGTGCGGAGAAGGTGCACTGCGTATTGAGCAAATCAAACCAGCGGGCTCGGACCTGATGTCGTTTGGCGCTTTTGTCAACGGCCGGGCCTGTCAGCCAGGTGATTTGTTCCTGCCGCTGGAAAAAGTTCTCAAAGGAATGATGGAATGAAGATGTCCCCCGCTGCTTCCAATCGAGCTCTGGCCGCTGAAATCCTCCTCAGCTGGGAAGAGGGGCGCCGCACCGCCGCCGAGCTGCTCGAACAAACTCTGCCCCATGCAGAATCGCGCGGACAGGTAACCGATTTGGTTCTGGGCGTCATCCGCAATCGAACCCTGCTGGATACACTCCTGGCAGCCGCAGCAGAGATGAAGCCGGCTTTCGTTGAAAAAGACCTGATGATTCTGCTGCGGCTGGGGGCCTATGAACTGGTGTTCTGCCCGGATACCGCCGATTATGCCATCCTCAGTGAAACGGCCTCTCTGGCAGGCCGGCAGGCCCGACGGCGCGGGTTTGTCAATGCCGTTCTGCGCCGGCTTCAGCGGGCAATCGAAGACCGCCGCCGACCCGAAGAAGGAACCGACCCGCGCTGCTGGATACCCACCAAAATCCCTCTCGGCTGCCTGCTGAAAGAGCCGCTTCTGCCTGAGCCATCCACCCAGCCCGCAGACTATTACAGCACAGTTTTTTCAATGCCCAAATGGCTCGTCGAACGCTGGCTGCAGGACTACGATCTGGAGGCCCTTCGCCAAATTTGTCTGGCTTCCAATCGAATCCCTTCGATTATCCTCCAGCCCAATACGCTGAAAACCACCGCCCCTCGGCTGGCCGAACTGCTCAAATCCGAAGCCGTTCAGGCAGAACTGAATGCAGAACAAACCATGCTTCGCATTCATACCCGCCGCTATCTGCCGGACTTGTGGACCTTCCAAAAAGGATATTTTTTCGTGCAGGATCCTACCGCCGCCAAAACAGCCGCAATGCTGCCCGTCCAGCCGGGCTCTGTTGTTCTGGATTTATGCGCTGCCCCGGGCGGTAAAACCCTCCAGCTGGCAATGATGATGAAAAACCAGGGCCGCATTATCGCCGCCGACGCCGACAGTCAGCGGCTCCGAAAAGTCGAAGAAAACTGCCGTCGGCTGGAAATCACCTGCGTCCAGTGCGTCCAGCCGGAGCAAATTAAACAGACCCTCGGCGCCAAAAACAAAGTTCAGGCCGTTCTGCTTGATGTGCCCTGCTCCAATACCGGCGTGATGGCCCGTCGCGCGGAGGTGCGGTGGCGGCTGAAACCGGAAACAATACCCGAACTGGTACAGCGGCAGAAAGACCTGCTCGAGCAGGCCGCCGGCTGGGTCCGCAAATACGGCCTGCTTCTGTATTCCACCTGTTCCATTCTGCCGGAGGAAAATCAGCTTCTTGTGCAGGAATTCCTCCGCAATCGTAAAGAATTTAAACTTGAAAAAGAAGAACTGACCCTGCCCTTCTGCGGCAGCAAAGAAGTATTTGCCCACGACGGCGGATATGCCGCCCTTTTACGAAAACAATAAAATCCGAAAGCTATGCGATGTTATCTGGACATTGAAACGACGGGGCTGAGCCCTCGCCACGCCGAAGTTACTGTGGTGGGACTTGCCCTCGAAAAAGGCCCGGTGCTCGAAGTGATTCAGCTGGTCAGCCCGGGTATTACCGAAAAAGACCTCAGGGCAGCCCTGAAGGGCGTCCAGCGGATTTACACCTACAATGGAAGCCGATTTGACCTGCCGTTTTTGCGGAAGCGGATGGGCATCCACCTCGAGAAGTCCTTTCATCATCACGATTTGATGTACTCCTGCTGGGAGAAACAGCTCAAAGGCGGCCTCAAACGAGTGGAAGAAAAACTGGGCATCGCCCGGCAACTGAAAGGCGTTGACGGGTGGATGGCCGTCCAGCTCTGGCAGGACTATGTCAAGCGAGGAGATGCCGAAGCCCTGCAGACCCTGCTCGAATACAATCGCCAAGATGTGGTCAATCTGCAAACCCTGCGAATGATACTCCAAGTTCCCTGAACAAAAACAGAAACACAAAGAATAGGAGACCTGCTATGAAAGGCAAAGATTTGATTTTTTGGACGGCTGCCCTTGTTCTGTTCGGCGGCTGTTCCACCGTACCGGAAAAGAAAGAATCCCGCGACGTCCTCAGCGCCGAAGTCAAAGAGGCCATCGCCCTTTTTAAGTCCGAGGATCCCACCATTCAGTCCTTCTTTGATAATGCCTACGGGTATGCTGTCCTGCCGCGGGTAACCAAAGGGGCCTTCTGGATTGGCGGGGCCTACGGACGAGGCGAAGTCTTCGAACGCGGCCGCAAAATCGGCTACACGAGTCTGTCGCAGGCCACCATCGGCTTTTCCTTCGGGGGCGAATTCTTCCGAGAAATCATCTTCTTCCGTGAAAAGCAGGACCTCGACCGCTTTCGCACGGGTGAGTTTACCTTCTCCGCCCAGGCCACTGCTACCGCTGTGACCGTCGGCGCCGCTGCCAAAGCCGACTACAAAGATGGAATGGCCGTCTTCATCATGGCCGATCGAGGTTTGATGGTCGATGCCTCTATCGGCGGACAGAAATTTAAATTTATCGAAGCAGACCTGAGATAAGTGCTTGCCGATAAGAGTTTGCTGCGATAAGATGCCGCTTCCGTAGAAAGCAGAACGGACGTCTTTCTCGAGGGAAAAAAGTGAAATTTCAGAAAGGGGATAGAAATGAAGGAACGGAAAAGACATTCAGGAACACAAAAACTGGGGATTTGCCTGATGGCGGGGCTGCTTTCAGCCGTCGGCTGGACTGCACAGTTAACGGTCCGTGCCGACCAGCCCAAAGATACCATTGCCCCCGAAATCTACGGCCATTTTGCTGAACACCTGGGCCGATGCATTTACGACGGCATCTGGGTTGGCGAAGACTCATCCATTCCTAATATCCGCGGCATCCGCATCGATGTCCTCGAAGCACTCAAAGCATTGAATATCCCTGTCCTCCGCTGGCCGGGCGGGTGCTTTGCTGATGAATACCATTGGAGAGAAGGCATCGGCCCGCGGGAAAAACGCCCCCCGATGGTTAATACGCACTGGGGAATGGTCACGGAAACCAACGCCTTCGGCACGCACGAGTTTCTGGATTTATGTGAACTGCTCGACTGCCGCGCCTACGTGGCCGGCAATGTCGGCTCCGGAACCGTCGAGGAAATGCAGGATTGGGTCGAATATATGACCTTCGACGGCATCAGTGAGATGGCCAATCTTCGACGAGCCAACGGACGCCAGAACCCCTGGAAAGTCCGCTATTTCGGTATTGGAAACGAAAACTGGGGCTGCGGCGGAAATATGACCCCCGAATACTACAGCAATCTGTACAGACGGTATGCCACCTATGTCCGCAACTATTCCGGCAATGAAATCGTAAAAATTGCCTGCGGCCCGGGCGGGATCGACTACAACTGGACCGAGGTCGTCATGAAAAATTGCCATCAGTATATGGATGCTCTTGCCCAGCATTACTATGTGCGGGGCACCGGCTCCTGGGGACACAATCAAAAGGGCAGCGCCACTCAATTCGATGAAAAAGAGTGGTTTGCCCTGATGAAAAATACGCTCGAGGTTGATGAAGTCATCCATCGCGTCAAGGAAATCATGGACAAATACGACTCCCGCAAGCGTGTCGCCCTTTTTGTGGACGAATGGGGCACCTGGTGGGACAGTGAACCCGGAACCAACCCGTCTTTTCTCTACCAGCAGAACACCCTTCGCGACGCCCTCTCCGCCGGCATCTTCCTGAATATCTTCAACAGCCACTGTGACCGCGTCCGGATGGCCAACATCGCCCAGACGGTCAATGTCCTCCAGTCGATGGTTCTCACCGAAGGCGAAAAAATGGCCCTCACACCGACCTACCACGTTTTTGAGATGTACAAGGTGCATCAGGGCGGCCGGCTGCTGCCGACAGAGCTCCGCTGCGACGACTATTCATTCGAAAACCAAAAAGTTCCTGCTCTGCATGTGTCCGCCTCCAAAGGCAAGGATAACGCTGTGTATATTTCCGTATGCAACCTGAATCCGAACAAGCCGGCAGAGCTGAACTGCACACTGGAGGGATTCAAAGTCGGCTCCGCCAGCGGACGTGTCCTGACCGCAGAGACGATGCAGGCCCATAATACTTTTGATAAACCCAATGTTGTCAAGCCCGCGGTACTGGAGGGCATTCAAGTCAAAGACGGCAAGCTCTCCGTCACCCTGCCGGCTCGCTCCGTTGCGGTCCTGAAAGCAGTCCAGTAAAAAACTAAAAAAGCAAACAGCAAAACCGCCGGTCCGCGAAACCGGCGGTTTTTTATTTTTGACTCCAGGCGGGTCAAGCGTTTTTCATTGCGGATGGATATTTCCACTCGCTTTTTCCCGCAGAAAATGGTTAACTGCAAGGACAATTTTTCCGGAACAGACAGATGAGGATAGATTACGATTTTCATATTCATACAGAATATTGCGGACACGCACCGGGGATGACGGTGGAGGCCGTCTGCCGGCAGGCGGATGCGCTGGGGCTGCGCATGATTGCCATTACGGATCACTCCTATCATCCGCAGGAGCAGGCCCCCATTGAAGAAATCCGCCGCCAGGTTCGGCAGGCCCGTCCCCGCTGCCGCGTCATTGTCGGGGCTGAAATTGATGTAGACGGCGATTATGATGATGGACGGCTCGCTGTCCAAAATACGGACAATCTGGATTATGTGATTGCCGGGTTTCATTATGTCCCGACGAAGGGGCATTACCCCCGCAGTCCCGACCAGCGAGGAATGGACGAGTTGGACTTTCTGCGGGTGTGGGAAAAGACACTGCTGGGCATTGTCTCCAATCCCCAAATCGATACGCTGGCCCATCCCGGGCGGCTGCTGGCCTCCTGCATAAATCTGGATGTTCACAGCGAACGAGCGCTGGGGGTTTTTAAAGAGGCCGCGATTTTGTCGGCCCGTCATCAAATCGCCTGGGAACTGAACGAACTGACCGGCGAACGCATTCCAGAAAGTTGGCATCCGTTCTGGGTCAATCTGTATCAAATTGCACTCGAACAAGGCGTGCGGCTGATTTACGGTTCCGATGCGCACGAGCCGGAGTCGATCGGCAGCTGCACCTTTGTCCAAACCATTCTCCGGCAGCTGCCCGCCGGCTGCCTGTCTGCCCCTGAAGACCTGCCTGCGGCCCGACGATGGAATTATCCAATCTCATCCTGATCGGTATGCCCGGCGCCGGCAAGAGTACCCTCGGCATCCTGACGGCCAAGGCCCTCGGTCTGAGTTTTCTCGATACCGATGTGGCTATTCAGGCCGAATACGGACAAACCCTTTCGGAGTTAATCAGCCGGCACGGGCTGGAGGGGTTCTGCCGGATTGAAGAGGAGTATCTGGGCAATCTGAATGTCCGTCAAACCGTCATCGCCACCGGCGGCAGTGCCGTCTATTACGATAAAGCGATGAACCATCTCAAGCGGACCGGCCGGGTCGTTTATCTCAAGGTTCCCCTTGAAATCCTTCAGAGCCGGCTGGCTGATATGGCCTCTCGAGGGGTGGTCATCGAACCGGGCCAGACGCTGGAAACCCTTTTCAAGAAACGAAGCGGGCTTTATGAAAGGTATGCCGACCTTATTATCCCGCTGGCCGAGCAGTCTCACGAACAGGCCGTCCAGGCCATCCTGCGGCGTCTTCAGGAGAAAGACGGCAAGGAGCCCATCGGCTAATTGCGGAGACTTTGGAGGGGAGCGGGCACTCGTCCGCGTCTTATCACAAAGTCTTTTGAGGCCTTTCGCGAGACGGGCATTATCGGTGCCGAGCCGAACAGCCCCCCAAAATGAACAATCTGGCCGGCCCTCTTGCCCGGCACAGGAATCACCCGCACACTGGTGGTTTTATTATTGATGATGCCAATCGACAGTTCATCTGCAATGATGGCGCTGAGCACATCCGGGGGTGTACTGCCCGGCACAGCAAACATATCCATCCCTACCGAACAGACGCTTGTCAGGGCTTCCAGTTTCTCCAGCGACAAGGCCCCCTGCCGCACCGCCCGAATCATGCCGGCATCTTCACTGACCGGAATAAAAGTCCCTGAGAGTCCCCCTACATGTCCGGAGGCCATCGCTCCGCCTTTCTTGACGGCGTCAATGAGCAGTGCCAGGGCCGCGGTTGTACCGGGCCGGCCCATTCGGCTTACCCCCATTGCTTCGATGATTTCCGCCACCGAATCGCCGGCCCGCGGCGTCGCGGCCAGCGAAATATCCACAATGCCGAACTCCACGCCAAGCAGATGGGCCACTTCTTTTCCGATCAGTTCGCCGGCGCGGGTAATCTTGAAGACGGTTCGCTTGATCACTTCGGAAAGTTCAGTCAAGTCGCAGTTGGGGTTCTGCTCGACGACTGCTTTCACAACACCGGGGCCGCTGATGCCGACATTGAGGGCGAAATCGGGTTCGCCGGCGCCGTGATGCGCTCCGGCCATAAAGGGGTTGTCCTCCGGGACGTTGGCGAAAACCGCCACCTTTGCACAGCCGATACCTGTTCGGCTGCGGAAGGCGAGTTCTTTGAGCACATGGCCGAATCGCTCTACCGCCGTCATATTCAGGCCGGCCCGCGTCGAGCCCATATTGAAATAGGAACACACCCGCTGGGTCTGCGAAAGGGCTGCCGGCAGCGAACGCATCAGGTTCTCATCGGAGGAAGTCAGCCCCTTCTGGACGTGGGCACCAAAGCCCCCGATAAAGTCAATCTCTCCTGCTGCGGCTGCACGGTCCAGCATGCGGGCTGCGGCCACAGCAACGGCCTGCGTTTTCGGCAGCGGCTCCAGCAGAATCGAGGCGGGCGTTACCGCGATCCGGCGGTTGATGATGGGAACGCCGTATTTGGCCTGCATTTTGTCAGCGGCTGTGTTTAACTGTTTGCCCATTGATTCGATGCGCTGGCCCGCACGGGTGCAGAAATGGTCCAGATCGCGGTCCATGCAATCCTTCAGATTCAGACCGAGGGTGAGTGTGCGGATGTCAAAATTCTGACGCAGCGTCATATTGACGGTTTCAAAGATTTCTTCGACTGTAATCGACATATCCAATCCTCATTGTCCGGGGTTCTTCGCTTTTGCCTGCCGGGCGGCTGGGCCGCGGTTGGGATTTTTCACAGATTGAAGTACTATACCAATTTGGGAGGCAATGTGCAAAAAAAGTCGGGCTGGGAAAATCTGGGTTTTTGGGCTGAAAATAGGGTTTTGGGTGAAAAATTAAACAGAAAATGGGGGAATGGCTTGCCGGAGGGGGTTGGTAGGGTATAATGAGGGGCGGTATACGGCTGCTTTGAAAAGACATCGAAAAATAGAAGGAAATAAAAATAAGGAGTTTTGCCAACCTTTGGAGGTGCACCGAGTTTCCGGGTCTGAGGCGAGAGTGACCGTAATTTGATTTAAGGAGAATGAAAACAGATGGGCGTCCTGAATTTTCCTGTTTTCCCAGAACTTTCCGCAAGAACTGAATATGGGTGCGATACGGCCGGGAATCCTGGCCGTCAAAATGGACCAAAGACAGGGGTACAGTCAGCTGGGGGTGGGGATGGGGGTATTGATTGGGGATCGTCAAATAAAGGTGTTATTATTGGATTGTTATTATTATTAATATGCTTAAGTAATTATTTAAAGGATAAACATAATGTTCAATAATCGGGTCTTATATTTAATGCTGAGATTATCCTTATTATTGTTGTCAACAGGATGCAATGATAAACGCAATTTGGAGACGGCTATAAGCCAACATTCATGTTTAAATTCAAAAGGAGATATTTTGGCCATATTGATTGGCTCAAAGATAAAGGGATGGGATTGTCCCGCAGCGTTAGAGACTCACCTTGTTTTATTGAAATTAGATGAAAATTCGTCACTCAATAGTTATAAGCATTATGGTGATTGGGTATTCCGTGACATGGCTTGGAGACCTGGCCACAATAATCATTTCTATTATACGACTTTTGAAAAAGTATATGGGTCGGGTTTTTTTTATGAACCCAGTAGTGAAAAATGGTTCAAACGTGGCATCGGAAGGTTAATGATGTTAGATGCCAGCATAAACAACAGTTTGGCAACTCAAATCAGTCAAGATGGCTATCCTAACGTTATTACAAACTTTCAATGGAATCCGAATGGCAGTTTACTGGCTGGTATGGCATTTAAGCCATCAAGCCAATTGATTAACAGTGGCGAACTTGCAGTTTCTTACGATGGAGGGAGAACTTGTGAGTTGACCGGAATCGATATGCACAGCGGTCTTGTTTGGTTAAATAACAAAGAATTATATTTAATGACAGACCAAAACCATACGATCGCAAAAGTATTGTGTGATGGGCGCAATGTTATGATTACAGAGAGATTTATTCAAGAAAGCTGTCCGATCGCATTTAATGGAATCTTTGATAAAAAACTTGTTTATACTGCATATCCTCGAGAAAATGAAAAAGGGCAATATATAGACAAGTCAAGACGACTATTTGTTGGAGATAAATTAATTTATGAAACAAATAATCCATTGTTCCGCGTATTTGCATTCCCAGATACCATTATACTGGAGGCAGATGAAAGCGTATTTATTTTTGATGAGAATCTTTCTGTATGCCATAAAAGACTTTTAGGTAGGAATATCCATATATTAAATTATCACCCAGAAACAAATGTTTTATTTTTAATTAGGAACTGGAACACTATCTTGCATTATAATTATACCCATAATGAGGAACCGAAAAATTTATTTTCAGTGAACACGCTCAATTGGCTTATCCCCCTAAAACTGGGCCGTTGACAAGGTTAGGATTTCCCTGTAACTCCAGTCCAGAATTACAGGAGAAATCGAATGAAAAAGAGGCGGTTTACGGAAGAGCAGATTGGGCGGATGCTGCGGACGACGGTCAGCAACGGCGGCGCAGAAAGCGACGGACGGATGTTTGTGTTCGGCAATTATCTTGATGAGGTGCCTATTATGTTAAAAATATGCTATGTTGGTGGTCTTAAAAATAAGATAGAAAGTACCGGTCAGTTGATATTGAGAAAAAATCCCGGAATCACAGTAACCGTTTATGGATGTGATGGGAAATGGATTGACAGACTAGGGAAAATTCCTGGAATGCCTCGCATGAATTGTAAATACGGGTGGGGATATTGCGATGGTAATATTGTATGTGTTTCGATTAATTGAAGAATATTTGAGAAAAAAGGTGTTTGACGTCAGCGAGAAGTGGGACAGTACCCAGTAGAGAGATAAGGGTTATCGACAGGTCAGTCCCTTCCGAGGAAGGGACTTGAAAATGACGATTTTGGCTCCATAATGGTGGTTAAATAAACCGCCGGAAAGGAGCCATTCATGGCACAATCCGATAAAGTCGTACGCAAAATCAGGGTTGCCGCAAAAAAACCGTTCACCTCGGAGGATAAAATCCGAATCGTTCTGGAAGGTCTTCGCGGCCAGATCCCCATTTCCGAACTCTGCCGCCGGGAAGGCCTGTCAGCGGCCACCTATTACAAATGGTCGAAAGACTTCCTCGACGCGGGCAAAAATGGCCTTACCCTCTCGACACGGCGAGATGCCACCTCTGATGAAGTCCGCCTTCTCAAAGAGGAGAATGAAGGCCTCAAGAAGGCGGTGGCCGATCTGATGCTGGACTTGATCAAATATAAAAAAAGTCTGGGGCTGTGAACACAGGAGGTATCAGCATATGAGCAAGCACCAAAAACTGGACATCATCCGACAGGTAGAGGACACGGTCTTGCCGGCCGCACGGGTTCTAAAGACCCTGGAGGTCCCGCGTTCGACCTACTACCGCTGGCTCCATAATTTCCGGAATATGGGCCTTGAAGGCCTGCGGGACAACAACCCCCTGCGGCGGGGATCATGGAACAAACTGCCGCCGGAACAAGTCGATAAAATTCTGGAAGTTGCGACCTTGAATCCAGACTGGCCCAGTCGTCAGATAAGCCTCTGGATTACAGATAATGAAGGGTTCAGCGTATCAGAATCGACGGTCTACCGCCTCTTAAAGCAAAACGGCCTGATTCCGGAGCCGCAGATCAAACGGTTCCCCGCTTCCTCAGAGTATCATACCAAAACCACCCGCATCAACGAACTGTGGCAGATCGATGCAATGTATTTGAGGGTCGACCGCTGGGGGTGGTGGTATCTGATCAGTATTCTGGATGACTTCAGCCGAAAGATACTGGCATGGCAGTTAAAGCCGTCGATGGATGCCAAGGCGTTTAGTGATGTGGTGGAACTTGCCTGTGAGAGGACCGGACTCCATGATGTGCCGGTGGAGAACAGAACCACACTGCTGTCGGACAATGGGTCGGCTCTGGTCTCCAAGGAGTTTGCCGATTACCTGGAGGCACGCGGGCTGGGCCATATTCTGGCTTCGCCGTATCATCCGCAGACCAACGGCAAGATTGAACGCTACCATCGGTCGATCAAAGGCCAGATCCTGCTGCATGTATGGGAAAGCCCGGAAGAACTGGAAAAGGAGATTGAACGTTTTGTTGCATGGTATAACAGTCGGCGGTATCATGAAGCGTTAGGGAATGTGACCCCCGATGATGTGTACTTCGGACGGCGGGAGACGATCCTGAAACGCAAGGCCGAATTAAAGACAAGAACAATTGAAAACAGAAAGGTGTTTAATTCAACGATTCCCGAAACGGTGAGCCAAAACCGTCAACGAAAATAGACCTTATTTTTGTCCCATTTGGGCTGAAGACGTACAAAAAAAGGCATCTCATTTCTTGTTTAGTTTGCAGAGGAATTTTCTGCCATAAAGGGTTAAAGATGAGAAAAAGAGCCGCATATGTTTATCTGGTTTTGTTTGTAATAACATTAGGTTCTATTGTCTTTTTTGTTGTAAAAATGCAAAACAATCTTTTCTATGAGATTAAAAACTTACGTATAGAAAAAGTTGAACGGATACTTAAAAAAGGACACGACATCAACCAAACTCAAAAAGGGTTAAATGCCCTTCATTATATCATAAGGATCAAGTTCAATAATGAGATTAAGGATGACAAAATAAATGACATTTTCATCTTACTTATCGATTATGGAATTAATGTCGATAAGGTCAATAAGTTTGGTTTTGCGCCTCTCCATGAGGCAATTTCATTTGGCCAATATGATCTTGCTGAAATTTTAATAAAAAAAGGAGCAAATGTTAACATAAAAGGACTAAATGGCATTCAGCCCATACATTTGGCTGCAGGGCTAGGGCAGATTGAGACCCTAAAATTGTTGTTGGAAAATGGGGCTTGCATAAATGCTAAAGATGAAGAATCGGCGACACCATTGCATGAGGCAATTGTAAGTGGAAAGATTGATGTTGTTCGCTATCTCGTTGAGCAAGGTGCTGATATGGAAGCAAAAGATAATATGGGAAGAACTCCAATAGATATGGCAATTTTTTTTAAAGAGGAAGAAATAACAAAATATTTGACAACTAAATTAAGGGAGAATGGAGAACTAAATAAACGTGTCAGGAATTTTCCTGATTGACGCTCTTTGGCAAATGATAATGATAGCCGTTATGTATGATGATTACGGCCGGATCGAAAGGAATACGACTGTTAACGTAAGCGGCGTAGGTGTGGATTTTGGATATGCTTATGACGATGCGGGCAATCTGATTCGCGACCACCGGGGATACGGATATATCTATGCCTATGAAAACCGGTTTGTGCAGGTTTATAAGGATTTGAACTCCAATGGGGTTTATGAGGAGGGGACGGATGTTTGTGTTCGGCAATTATCTTGATGAGGTGCTGGTGATGGGCTGTCGCTTCAGCACGTCATGGTTTGACTTTTACTACGGTCGCGATCATCTCTACAGCCCGACGGGGCAATATACGGACGGAATGAATCTTTATGAATATACAAAATCAAAACCATTTACCAACAATGATCCATGCGGTTTAAAAACAGCAAACGATACGAATGTCTGCTGCAAGATCAAAACAACCACAACTCGATATATCCCGCACGGCATTACTACAATTGTGCTTCCGTACCAAGAAACGTCATGTACGCAAATGACGATCTCCAACCCGCAAGGATGGTCTCCTGGTCAAGCATGCAGATGCCGTTATAAAAATCAGAAAAATGTTCATGTATATAATTGGCATTCGGGCGAGTGCTGCTGGTGTGATGTTTACATAGGATGGGTAACAAGCCCTTTGCCGGATGGAGATGCGGATACCGATGTGCGATTTCACACAAAGTTCTATGTTAAGTGTGATAACAACTCCTCTCCAGACTTTACTGCGGAGACAACGCCTAATGATATAGAAGGTCTTCCTTCAGGAAGGGGATTGATAATTGGTGGATATCCTGTTCTGCCGCAAATAGACACAGGAAGTTCCATGCATCTAAAAGGTTATTCCTGGAGCTATAAAGGCCAAATTAGCTGTGCGAATGCCGAGCAAGCCAAAATGATTGCATCCGCTGAAACCTATTGGAGCGTTTTCCATAATTGCTGGCATTGGGCGCATCAAGTAGCAAATACTGTTCTTGACCTTTGCCCATATAAGGAATGAGCAATGAAAATCATGCGTAAATTCGACATGGTTCTTGTATTTGCAGTTTTACTCATTATTGGTATGTATGTATCTTGGCATATATGGAAGGCTTTTCCTGTTGCTTATGGACACAACCTGGTAAAGATCAAAATATGTCTTCTTTATTATATTGAACAGAATTCTGGCGAATTTCCTTCGAGTGAAGAAGATCTGCTTCAAAAGGGCTTCTTGAAAGTAGATAATTCGCATATATACGTGCAGTTTCCTAATACTGCATCTACGATTGAATCCCATAGATGTTTTCGATTTAGAGCATTCACCATACGATACGGTACGAAGTTTGAAGACTTAAAATTATTTAAGGGAGTGTTAGTAGATAAAAAGACCAATAAGGAAGTTTTACTAATCAATGGACCGTGCCGCTTTCTTCTCCCATATAAGGACTATTCTATTGAGATTTATGAGAAAATGCTCACTATAAAAGAGAAAAATAGAAACTCATAGACCTTAGGAGAAACCAAAGGGGTCAAGCATTTTTCCGGCGTAAGTAAGGATCGATGAATCTGAGTATAGCAAGAGAGACAACTACATTTCCGGAGGGCTGAGAGCCGGCTGTTTTCCATTGCAGATGGTAAAACGGCCGCAGTGAATATCGATATCTATGATGCCCTCGAAAGGCGGATCGAAAAAGTGGAGGCCATAACCGACACAACAACTCGGTATTATTATGACGAGCAGCGGGTGGCGGTACAGACGCTCGTTTCCGGCGGCGTGGAGACGGACGGACGGATGTTTGTGTTCGGCAACTATATTGACGAGGTGCTGGTGATGGGCTATCGCTTCAGCACGTCATGGTTTGACTTTTACTACGGTCACGATCATCTCTACAGCCCGGCGGTCTTATACGGGTCGACCGGCATAGCCGTCGAGCGCTATGAATACGACGCCTACGGCAGTGTCCAAATTCTGACCTCTGCCTTCTACCCTCTGGCTTCTTCCCAGTACGGCAACCCGTACACCTTTACGGGGCGGGAACTGGATACGATGGATAACAACACGCTGCACCTGATGCACTGCCGCGCCCGCACCTACGACCCCCACACCGGCCGGTTTATGCAGAGGGATCCGCTGGGTATCAACCCCGCCGGCGATGCCGTCAACTCGTTCAATCCAACAAGGCAATATGAAGATGGGATGAATGGGTATGAGTATGGGCAATCGAATCCTGTTCTTAATAAGAGTTCATGGGACTATTCCATATCTATATGTTCAGGGGATGGCAATTGTTTCCAGTATGCTTTACCGATGTTTATATCGCTTGCAGGTATGTGTCCTTAGGAGTATGCTGTGCTGTTTCCGAGAAAAATCAAAGTGTATGCAACGGTTATTTTAATCGTTTTAATTTTTGTTTGCAGCATATTGTTATCTGATTTTTATGTAGGACTCCATCGGAAACAATTGAAACTTCATGAAGAGGAAGTTAAGCATCTGTCCGACCCCAATGATTTGGGTCTATGCCCCTGAAACTGGGCCGTTGGCAAGGTTAGGATTTCCCTGTAACTCCAGTCCACAATTACAGGAGAAATCGAATGAAAAAGAGGCGGTTTACGGAAGAGCAGATTGTGCGGATGCTGCGGACGACGGTCAGTGGCGGCGGTACGGAAAGCGATGGACGGATGTTTGTGTTCGGCAACTATCTTGATGAGGTGCTGGTGATGGGCTGTCGCTTCAGCACGTCATGGTTTGACTTTTACTACGGTCACGATCATCTCTACAGCCCGACGGTCTTGTACGCGCCGAATGGTCTGGCCCTCAAACGGTATGAGTACGATGTGTACGGCCATGTGATTCCCTGGGGCATTCGGCTCTATCTCAAAAAGGAAGAGGCCGCCTTACTCGACCGGCCATTCAAAAAGACCACCCAGTTAGCGGCCGATCTAACCAGCGAATTCGAGCCGCCCGAAGGGGTCCAGGTGCGGGTGCTGTTCGACAGTTATTATCTGTGCCCCACGGTGGTTAACTCCTGTCGGGCCAAGGGCTTTTGCTTTGTTTCCACGCTTAAAAGCAACCGGAATCTCTATAAAAACGGCCGCAAACTGAAGGCCGGTGCGTATGGCTGGGGCCTATTCGGCCGTCGGTCGAAGAAAACCTGCCGGATTGAAAAAACCAGCGGTTCTGCGGACTACACCTATGTCGATGCCGGCTGGATTCCGGTAAGCGATCTGGGCCCACTGCATGTTGCCTTTTCGCGTAAAAACCGGGAGAAAAAGGGGCTGGGCGCGGTCTCGGATGATCCGAAAATGTCGGCCGGGCAGATGATCCGGATGTACGACGAACGCTGGAGGATTGAGGTCTTTTTCAAGGACGGCAAACAAATTCCGGGGCTGGGCCAATACCAGAACGTTTCTGTGGAAGCGGCAGTTACCCACCTGCATCTGGTGTGCTTCGCCTATGCCCTGCTGACCCACATCGCCATCGGCGAAAGTGCAAAAGCCAAATGCAAATCGGCTGTACGGCTGTCCACCGCAGACCTGCAAAACGAGGCGCGTCGTATCGTATGGGACGATCTGGCCGAACATCTCAAGCAATTGTCCAGTGGAACGCAAGTTGTTAAAGAGCTGGAACGGCTGCTCATCGCCGCATGAAAACTATGAAAAAAGTCAGTCAAGTTGAGTACTGATTTGGATAGTAACGCTGCAAGAATCGCTTTTCAAGATGGCAAGAAAAAATGAGGGCGAACTCAAAGTGGGCGTAAAATTACGCCATAATTTACGCCATAGGGAGTGTGAGAAGATAAAAAAACCTAATAATCTTCATTATCAGGCTAAAAATAAGGGTGGAAGATGGGATTCGAACCCACGACCCTCAGAACCACAATCTGATGCTCTAACCAGCTGAGCTACTTCCACCGCAAAAACCGGCCGGCTCGTTCCATCCGGCCTCAAACAAACAGTATATTATACGAACGACCCCGCGCATTTGTCAATTGCCCCCCGCAAAATCCCCATTTTTTGTCCCTCACTTTTTCTTTTTCCGCCTTGATTCTGACCCGAAAACCCCTATAATGGGTTTCCCGATATGCTTCAAAAACGGTTGTTTAGAATAAAGGGGATCAATCTATGGCAAATGCAGTAGTCGGACAATCCGGCGGCCCAACAGGCGTGATTAACGCCTCCTTGGTGGGCGTAATCAATGAAGTAATCAAGCACAAGGAAATCGACAATCTCTACGGTGCCGTTCATGCCGTTGCCGGCATCGTCAAAGAAGACTTTATCGACCTCAAAAAACTCTCCGTCGAAACCCTCAGACGGCTGGCCTTTTCGCCTTCCGCCGCCCTCGGCTCCACACGGGACAAGCCCGATGAAGAATATTGTCGAAAAATCCTCGACGTATTCCGCAAATACGATATTGAGTATTTCTACTACATCGGCGGCAACGACTCCGCCAATACCTGCTACCTTGTCAACGAAATGGCCGAAAAAGTCGGCTATAATTTCCGCGCCTTCCACATCCCCAAAACCGTCGATAACGACCTGCTGGTAACCGACCACTGCCCTGGATACGGCACAGCCGCCAAATTCGTCGCCTGTGCCCTCATGGGCGATGACCTCGACAATCGGGCACTGCCCGGCATCAAGATTGATGTGATTATGGGCCGCCACGCCGGCTTCCTGACCGCCGCCTCCGTCCTCGGCAAGCAGCGCGAAGACGACGGGCCCCATCTGGTCTATGTACCCGAACGGCCGATCGCCATGGAGAAGTTTCTGGCCGACGTGGAAGCCGTTTACAAAAAATTAGGCCGCTGTGTCGTCGCCGTCAGCGAAGGAATCTGCGACACCGATGGTGTCGTCTGGACCAAAAAAATCGCCGCCGTCGATGAAAAAGACCCCCACGGCAATGTCCAGCTCTCCGGAACCGGCGCCCTGGCCGACTACCTGGCCGCACAGGTCAAAACCAAACTCAAAGTCAAACGCGTCCGCGCAGACACCTTCGGCTACCTCCAGCGAAGTTTTGCCGGCTTGCAGTCCGATGTGGACCGCCAGGAAGCCGAAATGTGCGGACGAAAAGCCGTGGAGTTCTCCATCCAATTTGACAACGGCTCCGTAGCAATGAAACGCACCGGAAGCGGAAAACACTACGGCGTCGAGTATTTCCGCACTGAACTGGCCAATGTAGCCGAAAAAACAAAATCCATGCCCGACGAGTTCATCACCCCCGAAGGCAACGGCGTTACGCCGGCTTTTGTGGAGTACGCCCTGCCCCTCGTCGGCCAGCTCCCCCCGACCGAATACCTCGGCAACTATCCACGAATCAAACGGAAATAACCGCCGAAAAAACACGAAAACGCCTGCCGAAAAACTCTTCCTCGGCAGGCGTTTTTTATTCCTCACAAACCCAGCTCTTGGGCTTCTGCTTTCTTCGCTCCCCCTTCTCTCCCCGCTCTCGGCCGCCTTCAGCGCCGCCATCCTGCTTTGCGAACCATCAGCGGCGGCATCTGCTCCGGTTTGACCTGCTTCATATCCGGCTTGATGCAGCTTCGAATATTCGGATAAACCTTAATCTCGCAATTCAGGATAAGCCACGGGGCATTTTTATTGTTAATTCGCTTCAGCATCTCAGGTCCTTATCTTGACGCAGAAAAACTCTTTTTCTCTATCGGCCGAAAACACACCGCTCTTAACCGCCCCCACCCCCAAAAACACCGTTTTTTCCCCTACACAAACCGGAATTATAACCGTATAATCAAAGTATCTGAAACACAGGAGACTTTATGGACCTGATTTTGCGAGAATCAAAAACCTCTTCCCATTTCAGCATCAGTTTCGTCATCGCCGGCGGCTGGACAGCCGAACCAAGCGTCCAAATCGACTTCCAGAAAGCCCTCCTCGAAAACGGTCTGGAATTTTCCCAAACCAACTTCTACAAAAACGGCTTCCAACTCCGCCGCGAAGCCCCATCCTCGCCCCTCCAGATTCTTCTCGAAAGCCCAGCTCCCCAAATCCACAACCTTAAAATCCTGGCCATCAGCCCCAATTGTGATTTGGACTATTTCTGTCGGGAAGCCGAAGCCGTAACCATCGCCTATCAGCAAATCTGGCCCGCCGAGCAGTACCAGATTCTCAACACAACCGCCCGCATAGACCATCTCTACAGCACAAAAATTCACGCCTTTCAGTACCTCTGGGAAAACCGACTCAACCAGTCGCCCGAAGATTTCAAAGCCCTCGGCGGACGACCCGTTCACGGCGGCGGACTGCGGCTCCTCATCCCCCCTCATTCCGCCGGAACCCAGGAACCGGTAACCATTGAACTGCGAATTGAATCTTTCCTGCGGGAACCCTCCAAACTCCTCGTGGAAACCGCTTTTACATGGCCAAAACCCCGCATCATCAGCAGAGAAGGCCGTTTCGGCCCACGGCCCTATCTCGAAACCGTCGAAAACTTTGCCGCCACAGAAGTGTGGAATTTTATCACCAAATCCAACCAGTAACCCCCCGCCCGCAGACCAAACAATCCGCCCCCGCTGCCCCCAAGCCCCCCAGTTCTTATGAAAGTTCCTCCAGCGGAATCCGCCCCAAAGCAGCCAGCGCAATTTCCACCTGACCCATCGGCGCACTGACCGCAAAGCCGGCCACATGCGGCGCCAGCTGAACAATCATTTCGTGCGCAATCTCCGCACCAATCCGACGGCCCTCCTGCTTCGTCTTGGCCTTCGCCATTCGCTTCAGCAGCGCATCCGGCACCACAACGCCGGGCACCTCATTGGCCATAAACTCCGCATTCTTATAACTCACAAACGGCCAGATGCCCGCCAGAATCGGTATCCGGCAGTTCTCAACGCTGGCCTGAAACGCATAAAACATCTCCAGGTCAAAAACCGGCTGCGTAATCGCATATTCCGCTCCCGCCTGCACCTTCAGACGAAATCGGTCAATCTCCCGATGCAAATCCGACGCTACCGGATTCGCCCCTACCCCGATAGTCAGGCCCAGCGGAGACGGCAGCAAATTGCCCCCAATATCAATCCCCCGATTCAGATTGCTGACAACCCGCGTCAGCGCCACAGAATCCAAATCATAAACAGCCGTTGCATCCGGATAATCCCCCAGTTTAGGCGGATCCCCCGTGATAATCAGCACATTCCGCAGACCGACGGCATAAATCCCAAGCAGGTCCGATTGCAAACCGATAAGGTTTTTATCCCGACAGCACACATGCAGAATCGTCTCAATCCCCACCTCCTGCTCAATCTTCACAGCCGTCACCAGCGGGCTCAGCCGAGCACTGGCACGAGGCCCATCGGGAATATTAATCGCATCAACCCCCAACTGGGCACAGCGAGCGGCACGCTGGAGAACCTGCTCAAGTTCCACCCCTCGCGGAGGCGTCAGCTCCACACACACCACCGGCTGGCCGGCCGCCAGTTTAGCACCCAGCGAGGACCGCTCCGACAGCGGCTTGGCCTCAGCGGCCTCCGGCTCCGAAATCACAATCCGCCCCGACGGAACCGAACGGCTCCCCGCCGCACGATCCAACGGACGCACCGACTTGACTATCTGCCGGATATGCTCCGGCGTGGTACCGCAGCAGCCCCCGATAATCCGCGCCCCGTTCTCAAAAAACCGCTTGGCATATTCCGCCATATACTCCGGCGTGCACATATACAGCATCCGCCCGTCCACCTGCCGCGGAAGGCCCGCATTGGGCTGAACAGAAATCGGCTTATCCGTAATCGGACGAATCTTCTGAAGGGCTTCAAGCATAAACGAAGGACCCACCGAACAATTCAAACCCACCGCCGAAACCTCCGGATGCTGGGCGGCCGCCGCCACCGCCTGCTCAATCGGCGTCCCGAAAATCGTCTGTCCGTTCTCCAGGCAGGTCATCTGAGCCAAAATCGGCAAATCACAAACAGAACGGACGGCCTCCACCGCAATCAGAAGTTCCGATTCACTGCTGAACGTCTCCAGAAGAAAGAAATCAACCCCTCCTTCAAAAAGCGCTCGCGCCTGCTCTGCAAAAACCGGAAGAAGATAAGACGTAAGTTCCGGATCAGGCACAGGAACATTCAGTCCGCTCGGACCCATCGAGCCGGCCACCAAAACCTCCACCGGCGCTGTATCACTGGCAATCTCCGCCGCCGCAAGATTGATATCCGACACCTTATCAGCCAGCCCGAACCGCCCCAATTTGATGCTGTTGGCCCCGAAACTGTTGGTCTCAATAAAATCACACCCGGCCTCGATATACGCTTTATGAACATCGCGTATCCAGTCCGGACGGGACAAACTCAACTCCTCAAAACACGTATTCACAAAGGCACCCCGCTGATAGAGCATCGTCCCCATCGCCCCATCACCGAGGAGAATGCCTTCACGAAGCCGCTGTAAAAACCCCTTTTTCATTGGAGCGATTTTATACAAATTCAGTAGTTTGTAAAGACAGCAGCCAAAGGAAAAAATAAACCAAAACAAGGCATAACAGGTCATCTTTGCCCGATAATCTTTCGAAAATCCTTGCTTTTTACAAACACTTCTCTATACTTTTCAGGCAGTTTCAAAAAGACTATCCCCATTTCTTTACTATAAAGGATTGTTTCGATGGCTGACAAACTGGACGAATTGAAAAAAGTACGGGAATTGATTGGTCTGATGAAGGAAAACGACCTCATCGAGATTGAAATTTCCGACGGAGACAAGAAAATCCACCTGAAGCGGCCCCAGCAGCAGGCCGTCCAGATGGTTTCCTCGCCGCTCACCGCACCCGCTCCAGCCGCTCCATCTCCAGCCGCCGAACTCCAAAAGCCAAAGACCGAAACAGCAAGGCAGGAAGAAGCCGGCCTCCTCGAAATCAAATCCCCCATTGTCGGCACCTTCTACGCCGCACCAAACCCCGATGCGCCCCCCTATGTAAACGTAGGAGATAAGGTCAAGCCCGATACCGTCGTTTGCATCGTCGAAGCCATGAAAGTAATGAATGAAATCAAGGCGGAAATAGCCGGTACCATCGTGGAAGTACTCGTCAAAGACGGCCAATCCGTCGAATACGGCCAGCCCCTCTTTAAAGTACGCCCCTGACCGTGGCGGGCCGCTCTTGCCGAATAGAGGAACCCTATGTTCAGCAGAATCCTGATTGCCAATCGCGGTGAAATCGCACTTCGCATTATTCGCGCCTGCCATGAACTTGGCATCGAAGCCGTGGCTGTCTTTTCCGAGGCCGACCGCGGCGCCCCCTACCTCGAAACAGCCGATGAAACAATCTGTATTGGACCGGCCCAGCCGGCCAAGAGTTATCTCCATATTCCAGCCATTATCAGTGCCGCCGAAATAGCCGACGTCGATGCCATTCATCCAGGATACGGATTTCTGGCCGAAAACGCCCATTTTGCCGAAATCTGCAATGAATGCGGAATCACCTTCATCGGCCCAGACCCCCAATCCATGCGGATGCTCGGCGACAAAGTCCAGGCACGACTCGTCGCACAGAAGGCACGAGTCCCCCTCGTGCCGGGCTCAGAAGGAGAACTCAAGAACGAAACCGAAGCCATCAAACTCGCCAACAAAATCGGCTACCCCGTTATCGTCAAGGCCGCCGCAGGCGGCGGCGGAAGAGGAATGCGGATCGCCCACAATGACATCAGTCTCCATAAGGCCTTTGCCGCCGCACGAACCGAAGCGGAAGCCGCCTTCAAAAACGGAACACTCTATCTCGAAAAGTTTATCCTCGAGCCGCGCCACGTCGAAGTCCAGCTCATGGCCGACAAAGCAGGCAACGCCGTTCACTTCTATGAACGAGACTGCACCATTCAGCGACGCCACCAGAAACTCATCGAAGAATCCCCCTGCCCCGTCATCGACGAAAAAACACGAGAAGAACTCTGCCGAGCCGCCATCCGCCTCATCACCGAAGCCAAATACCACAATGCCGCCACCGTCGAATTTCTGCTCGACCGCGACAAGAATTATTATTTCATCGAAGTCAACACCCGCATCCAGGTCGAACACCCCGTTACAGAAATGGTAACCGGCCAGGACCTCATTAAATGGCAGATTCAAATCGCCGCCGGAAACCCGCTGACCCTTCGCCAGCGGGACATCAGGCATAACGGAGTCGCCATGGAATGCCGCATCAACGCCGAAGACCCCGCACGCAATTTCGCCCCTTGTCCCGGACCCATTCATCGCTTTATCCAGCCGGGCGGATTCGGCGTGCGAGTCGATACACACCTGGCCCAGGGGTCCCTCGTTTCTCCTTATTATGACTCCATGGTAGCCAAACTCATTGTCCATCAGTCCACACGCGAACAGGCCATTGCTACCATGAAGAGGGCACTGCGGGAGTTCCGCATCGAACCGCTCAAAACCACCATTCCCGCCTGTCTGAAAATTCTTTCACACAATCTGTTTGTCAAAAATCAAGTGGATACCAGTTTCATTGAGCGCCACCTGAGCATTTGAAAAAACGAAAGGAATCCGCCCATGCACTTGCAGCGGACACTGCTCCCAATCCTGCTGCTTCTGCTGCCCCTGATGGCAATAATCGCCGTTATCGCCGCTCACCGCAACGTAGCCCTGCTGAAGAAAAAACAGTCCGCCCCCATCCCGACGGCACATTCCAACTTCGGCACGGCCCAGTGGCCGATTTTCCGAGGCAATCCCCAACTGAACGGCCTGGCCGAAGGAAACCTTCCCGACCAGCTCACAATCGCCTGGAAATTCAAAACCGGCGGCCCCGTCAAAGCCGCACCCATCGTCGCCGCAGGCAAAGTCTTTGCCCCCTCAACCGACCGGAACATCTACGCCCTCGACCCCAACACAGGCACCCTCCTCTGGCAGAAAGAACTGGATGGAGAGATAGAGGCCTCCGCGATGGCGGCCGACCAAACAGTCTATGTCGGCACAACAAACGGCTGGTTTTACGCACTCGACGCCGAAAGCGGCTCTATCCAATGGAAATACGAAACCAAAGGAAAAATCGCCGCCTCAGCCAACTTCGTCAGCGGCCAAATCCTCTTCGGCGACTACGAAGGCGTTCTCCATGCGCTCAGCCCGCAGGGCAAACTCTTGTGGTCTTACAAAACCGAAAGTTATCTGAATGGAACGCCCGCCGCCTCCCAATCTGCAATTCTCATCGGCGGCTGCGACGCCAACCTCCACATCCTTTCCTTGCACGAACCCAATCAGGTCCGCCGCATCGACACCGGTTCTTACATCCCCTCCAGTCCGGCCGTCTATGAACCCTTTGCCTATGTCGGCAACTTCAGCGGACAAATCCTTTCCATACGCATTCAAACCGCAGAAATTGCCTGGACCTCCAGCAGACCGGACGACGCATTCTTTGCCGCCCCCGCCGTCAATGATTCCTGCCTGGTGATCGGCTCCCAGTCAAACAAACTCCTCTGCCTCGATCGTCAAACCGGCCAAATCCGCTGGACGTTTCAAACCGAAGGCGCCGTCAACTCCAGCCCCGTTCTCTGCGGCACCAGCGCCCTCTTCGGCTGCGACGACGGCTTTTTGCGAATCGTCTCCCTCACCGACGGAAAAGAACGGTGGTCCGCCAACCTGGCCCAGCCGATTTCATCCCCCGCTGTGGCGGCAAATCGCATCTTCGTCGGCTGCGGCGACGGCTGTATCTATGCCTGGAAACAAAAAGACCAACAGTAACAGGAGAAAAAATGGTTATCCTATTCGGATTTGGCGCATCCCGCCGCGAAAACCAGGGCCCTGCAATCGACATTCAATGCCCCCATTGCGGACTCCTTTCGCCCGCCGTCTCAAAGGAGGTCATCGATTGGTTTGCTCTGTTTTTCATCCCCTGTTTTCGCCTGCGAAGAACAAAACTCTGCTGCCTCAAGTGCGGAAAAATCTTTGCGCTCCCTCTCCCCATAGACCAGCTCAGCCAAATCCCTCCAGACACCCTCAACCAGATGCTCGAACAAGCCGTTCCATCCGCAGGCACTTCTCTGCTGGCCGTCCTCGCACTGCCTGCTTCGCTGATACCGATTGTCGGCATAGCCATCGCCGCCTCCGCCCTCGCACTGGCCTGGAAAACCTGCGGCTGGCAGAAAACGTTCTCCGCCATCGCACTCGTGATGTCCATCTTTTTCACAATCTTTTTCCTGATTTTTCACGAACTTGACTATCTGTAAACCATTTATTTCCAATAAGATAAGAAAAAAATACTTCAAAAATTAAACTATTTTACAAACAAAACTTGCTTTTTCTGAAATATTCATTTTATAATGGACGTATAATACAATAGAAAAAGTAAATAGGGTCAACAGGCCTATGAGTCCGGAACTGGAGAAAGTCATCCATGATTTGACCTTGAGAATGCTGCTGATTCGCGCTATTCAGGAAGGCGACAGCCCAAGCTCCCTCACGGAACGCGAAGCACTCATTCTCCAGCAGTTGTTGGAGCGGCCGCAGATGACAATCTCCGAAATCGCTGAATCCTGGCCGAATGTGAGCGAAAGCACCATCTCGATGACCATCACGCGGCTCTGGCGGGAAAAGGCATACGTCTCCAAGATTATCAAGCCGGACAACCAGCGAGTCACACTCGTCCAGATTACAGACAAAGGCAAAACGGCGATTCAAAAGCACCTGGCTCAGCAGGCCGAACGATACAACACCCTTTTTCAGGCGATTAACGCAACCCCGGAAGAAAAAGAAATGCTGATTCGCATTTGCAGGCGGGGAATTGAATATCTGGATACTCATCTGGCCCAAATGCAGAAGCCGACAGCAAAACCCTGAGGCCGAAGCGCCCGAAAACCTTCGCTCTCAGATGAAACCGCCGGAAACGCCCCTTCCGAAAAGGCCGCGCAGCCGACGGGGAAAGGAGATTACTATGAACAGGTCAGGCAAAAAATGGATGCTCGCCGGCATCGTCTTCCTTGCCGCTTCTTTTCTCGTGTTCGCAGAAGAAAGATCCGCCGGCCGCGGCTCATCGCCCCAGCGCTCCGCCGGCCAATCCGCTGCATCAAAAACTTCTCAAACACGTTCTCTGCCGCCTTCCCAATCCAGACAATCCGCACGCCCATCGGCCGTCTCGCAGCCCTCCGCTCACAGCGCCAGCCCGGCGAGACCCTCGTATTCAAATACAAGCAGCAGAACTGTCAGGACCCAAACAACCGCTTCCCAATCCAATTCGCCGACAACAGGGGTGAGACGCTCTTCCTCCTCCGCCCTCAGCCGCCCTGTCGTCAGGCAATCCTCAACCGCCGCCTCCCTGAAGACCAATCGGCAAGCGGCGAATACGAACACCGCCGTCTCAGCCCCAACGACGAAACAGACATCCTCCGCTTCAGCCGCGCGGTCCTCCGCCGCCGGCTCCCGTTCCGCCGGCCGACTCAGCACCCAGCGGCGCGTCTATGTCCTCTCTCCTCACAGCCGCCAGGAACAAAAGCATACGCAATCAGCGGACACCTCCGTCGCAAACAAGAGCACCTCGGACAAAACCCAACCTGCTCAGACGGACACCGCCCGTACCGCTGCCCCTTCCAGGCACTCGTTGACCACCCGTCAGCACGACAGCACAACCCGCACCGCCTTGCGTACCAACCCGTCAAAGACGGACAGCACCAGCCCCCGCTCCCGACGAGAGACAATTGTCTCCCGAATTGACAGCCCCAGCCCCTCCGCCGGCCGCTCCAAATCGCAGGAACAGACCCGCCATCTTCGCACACCCTCTGCAAACACAAGCGAAAACTCCCTCACGCGCGCCTCAGCATTGGCCGCCTCCTCCGACCGCACCCATCGGGACCTTTCCGCCCGCTCCTCCGCCCGCAGAAGCCATGCAGACCGCTACGACAGCCGAATCCATGTCACCAGCGATAACAAACTCGAAGTTGTCGGCCGCATCACCCCTCACCGGCCGCGCCCCTACATCCCGCGACGCCTTTACCATGATACGGCAATTGTGCACCGCAACTCTGCTTGGCACAGGTGCGGCTCCCATTTCGCCCTCACCTTCTCCTGGAACTCCTGTGCCCGCCTGGCCTATGTGCCCTACGGCAGCTGTTATGGATTCACCTATTACTACCCCCATTATCACCGCCGCTATGTCTTCGTGAGCATCGGCGGCTGGTGGCCGTGTGAGTATCGCTATCGCCGCTACTACTGGTACGGATGCCATCCCTATTACTGGTACGGCGCAACCGTCATAACTCCTCCGGCCGTTGTCGAGCAGAACACCTATAACACATACAACTACTATACCGCCGCCCCCGCCGACCAGCAGCAGACGGAGGCATGGAAATATCCCTTTGGAGACCCCAATTATGACGTAAGCGACTACATCCAGAGGATTTCCGCCGATGACGCCCCCGAGTTCGAGACAGCCGCCGACCTCTGCTTTGCACACGGCGTAGACCTCTTCCTCGCCGGCAAATATGCCGAGGCAGCCGCCCAATTCCGCGAGGCCGTCCGCGTCTCCCCCGAGGATATCATCCTGCCCTTCACATACAGTCAGGCCTTGTTTGCCGACAGCGACTATGCTCACGCCGCCGCCGTCCTGCGGGCAGCCCTGGCGGCAATTCCGGAGGACCAGCTGACCATCTACTACCCGCGCGGCCTCTACGAAAAGGAAGAAACGCTCACAGAGCAGATCGAAGCACTCGAGAAGGCAGTCCAGAACGAGCCGTTTGCCGCCGATTATCACCTCCTCCTCGGCTATCAATATCTGGGACTGGGCCGCCTTGACAAGGCGGCCGCCCATCTCACCGAGGCAGCCAAAGACACGGCCAATCAGCACGCCGCTGAAAAACTCCTCGAACTGACCCGCCAACTACAGGAAACGCCCGAGGAAGAATAACATCCGAAAAACCGACACTGCGGAAGGTGTCTGAAAGACGGCTGGATACCCGCCCGCGCAGGTATCCAGTCATTTTTCTCGCAGTTTCCTAAAACACCCCTACAATCCCCCTTCCTTCACAATCCGCTTCTCCTCCTCCGTCAGCCCGTACAATGTATATACCAGCTCATCAATCGCTTGATCTGCACTCTTAATCTGACGCTCCAGTCTCACCCGCTCATCAGGCGTCTTCGCTTCCTGCAAACGCTTGTGCAATTCAAGCATTGCATCAACAAGGGAAACCATCTGATCATGCTGGGCTTTTTCTTCTTTTTTTGAGAAATCCAAAGTACGTATGGGCAACGCTTTTACTTTGCTCATTTTTACCTGTGGAAATACTCGACCTAATTCTTTGACTGTTTCAATGTAAATATAATTTAAGTACTTCGAATTTAGCAAACCAAGCAAGTATCTAATATTATAAGAATTATCTTTTAAAATACCTGCTTGCAGTGTATTTCCAAACCAATAAGGTCCCAGAAGCGTGGCTCTGATACGATCGCTTGTTTGTCTCCACACTATTTTTTCTGGCAAATTGAATACGTCCTCATTAAAATACACAATTTCATTGTCCCTTAATATTTCCTTATAGTTCCCTCGAAAATATCTTTCTTTACTTAAATCAATAAACCATCCTTCTCGTTTAAGATCTGAGCCCGTTAAAATTTTTTTATCTTCTTTATTCTGCTTTGGGCCTTCATAATACAGACGTTCAGCAAGATCTGTCTTACCTTTTTGTTCCATTCCAACACCAACTCTCTGATGTTTTATGCCACAATCCCTACAATCTAAAATGTTTTCAAGCAAAGTTTCATTTTCTTTCAATTTTCTATAAAATGTTACAAATGCTTCCCCTGTAGTTTCATTGTAGTTTCTTTGCAAGAGTTTTTTATATGTCGGGTTGCGCGAAATTTCTTCTCTTTTATAAGAATCTCTCTCAGTAGCAGTATCCAGAACGGAAACCCTCCATGTCTTTTTGGGTTTCTCTTTTTTAAGAACATAAACACAGCATGGCGCACTTACTTTAGGTCCAAACACTCTATCACCTATATTCCACAGGTTGATTATTTTAAATTTTCTAATAAATCTTCTGATATCTAAGTAGCGTGGTTGAAACATCATCGCATTTGGCACTATAAAACTACTGTAGCCACTTTGATTTGTTAAATTAATTGCTTTTTCTATGAATAGTTTAAATGAGTCTCGATAACTCTTCGTGCTATTTGGATATTTCTTCGTTATATATTCCGTTATGTTATCTATATCCGCTCCCCATGGCGGGTTCCCGATCACCGCGTCAAAGCCCGGATTTTTCCGTTTGAATATTTCCGGAAACTCCTCCTCCCAGTCAAAGGCATTAATCTTATACCGCTGCTCCTCGTCAAACATCTCTATCTGCCGGCCGGTATAAAAATCCGTCCCAATCAGAGAATTGCCGCACTTAATATTCCTGTCCAAATCCGGCAGCGCCCGCTCATTATGAAACAGCATCAGCTTCCGCTCCCCCTCCAGCACCTTCAGCAGCAGCGACAGCTTCGTCACCTCCACCGCCTGCGGATCAATATCCACCCCGTAAATACTATTCAGCAGAATCCGCTTCCGCTCGGCCACCGTCAGCTTATAGTCTCCGCCCGTTCCATGCCCATTCTTTTCGCAGATCGGCGGCTCCTTTTTCGCCAGCCATTTCTTCGGCTGATGCTCCGTATAATACTTCAAATGCCAGTCGAGCAGATACTGATACGCCCCCAGCAGAAACGACCCCGACCCGCACGCCGGATCAAGAATTTTCAGTTTCCCTGCCTCTGCCGGCGTCTTGCCTTCCACCAGCCAGCCCACCGTATTTTGCACAATATAATCCACAATATACGACGGCGTATAATACACACCCCCCGCTTTCTTAACCTCCGGCTTTTCCTGGATCCTCGCCCGATGAGCGGGGGTCAGCGTAATCACCTTCCCCAAAAACCGCTCATAGACCTGTCCGAGTATCTCCGCAGGCAGCACTGAAAAAGCATACGGGCTTTCCGGATAGTACAATCGGCGAATAATACCCTTGAGCACAGCATCGTCAATGGTCAGCCCTGGCGTCAGTTCATCCGGCCCCTCCGACCGGTCCTTTTCTTTGGTAAAATGAAACAGCCCCGAATTGTACCGGTCATCGGCCTGACGAAACAGCGTCACCAGCCGCTGATAAACATCGGTCCCGTTCAGCAGCCCCTGCAGTTGACCGTACCGCTCAATCCCCCGGTCTTCACAAATCCGCAAAAACACAATCCGGTCGATCGTCTTTTGCACCGCATAGTTCAGCTCCCGGCTTGTCAGATTCGGATTGCGCAAAGCAAGGTTGCGCGCCAGCTCCTCCCGCCACTGCTCAATCTCCGCCAAAAACGCATCATCAACTTCGGCTGTGCCCTTCTTCCGCTCGGTCGTTTCAGCGTATTTGTCAAACGAACCCCTCAGCACTGCCTCACGAGAAAAAATCTCCGCTATCCGCTCCCACTCCCGCGGATACTCTGTATAGCGAAGATACATCACCCGAGCCGTGGAGGCCTTGTCCCGTTCGGCGGGCTTCACACGGCAGTCATACACCGCAAACTCTTCAAAGTCCGTCAGAATGGAAAGCGGCAGCTTGGCAGACCATGCATACCGCCTCAGCTGATAGGCCGGCTCCGGGTCGTCCCAAAGATTAACCGATGGTTTCTTTGCCTCCACAAAAAACTTGCGCGCTCCCCCAACACGAAAACAGTAATCAGGTGCCTTAATCGCCGAGCCGATTCGGATGGCATCCTCATGGATCACATCCCGATACGCCTCCGCATACCCCTTGCGGTTTTCAACATCCCACCCCAATTCCGTAAAAAACGGGTCGATAAACTCCCGTCTGACTTGGGTCTCGTTATAGCGGTCGCTCTTATAGGATTCAAGATTTCGCGCAAATAGTTCTACCAGTTCCAAAATCCGTTGAGGTGCACCCATAGAACCCTTGCCCTTTCCTTTCCCAATAATCTGCCGCCAAATATACCCAAAATAAAATCAAGAACAAGTCAATTTCTTTTTGTCCTCAAATTCACATCCGCCCCTTCTCCCCTCCATTCTTTTCTTTACAGACAGTCGAACTCAGCCAATTTCCGCAGCACCCCCGACCCCTCAAATCCCCCGCATCAAAAAATTCTTACCCCCTCTATTTCCAGCACTTCCAGCCGCCGCCCCCGCCCAAGCCCCCCGCCTTTTCAGCCCATTCCCGCACCCCCGCCCCAAGGTAGAGAGCCATTCACTCAACGGAGGAACCAGACCAATGCAGGCAGCCGCCCACAACGGCAAATACGACATTGTCCGTCAGGCCGGCATGGACCTGGTCAAAATCCATCACGACCT
>Ga0208824_1000099_pt1 | contig 97846 bp, 68 predicted proteins | sample AD_JPNTR3_MetaG_FD_184447 | JGI IMG/M metagenome (GOLD analysis project Ga0208824, IMG submission 184447) | Active sludge microbial communities of municipal wastewater-treating anaerobic digesters from Japan - AD_JPNTR3_MetaG (SPAdes) (version 2) | ecosystem: Engineered > Bioreactor > Anaerobic...
ATGCAGAAACGATTAAAGATTCGTCGAGCTGAACAAACGAGCCATCCGCTGTGATTTGCGGCGTTTGCGGCGATTGCGTTCAGAGGGCTTCTCGTAGTAGCTGTTTCGCTTAATATCGCGAATCAGACCCTCTTTCTCGCACATCTTTTTGAACCGCTTGACCATTTGCTGGACACTTTCCCCTGCTCTTGACTTCACTTTAATCATAAAAAGACGAACCTTCCTTTCAATTCAATCAAAGTCTATTCCTGTTCCATTCTTAACAGCGAATGTTCTATTTTATTTTTATCGCTTATTTTTGCAAGTGATTTTGTTCCTTTTTGAGAGATTCCCAAGGTCAAACCAAGGAAAAAATGTCTTGTTTGCACAAATTCCACCCGCCGCAAGACAAAGGCCAACTCCAAAAAATCCTGCATAATGACTTCGCAGAAAAACACCTTCTGGGGACAAGTTTTCAAAAACCAGAAAAGGAAGGTTCAAGACAGGAATAACCAAGAAACATTAAGTCCTTTTATATAAAAGACTTAAAAACAGATGTACGCAGACGCTTTCTGGAGGAGTTTTGTTGACTTTCCTATATCTTCTATTCGTTTTAAATTACAGATTTTCCGGTGTTCCAATATCCGGTTTACAGTAATCGGCCCCAGACCCGGCACCCTCAGCAGTTCTTCCCGGGAAGCCCGATTAACAGGAACAGGGAAAAATTCGGGATGGCTTCTCGCCCATAATTCTTTGGGGTCCTTATCGAGGGGGAGGCGTCCATCCGGTCCGAACTCAATATCAGACTCATTAAATCCATATTTCCGCATCAAAAAATCCACCTGATAAAGCCGATGCTCCCGCAAAAGCGTTTCCGCAGGTTCGCCCCATTTCTGTTCGGCGGGCAAATCGGCCGCTCCCAGCCCATACTGATAGGCACTGAAATAGACCCGGTGAAGATGAAGACGTTCATACAAGCCGGCCATATACCGGACAATCTTGTTATCCGGTTCATCCGCAGCCCCCACGATAAATTGCGTTGTCTGCTTGACTCTTGCAAAACGGCTGCCCTTGGCCGTAAGTCGGCTGATGAGTTTGAGGGGTTCTACTATATCCTTCAGAAAATCCTTTTGTCGGGAGAGTTTGGAAAGATATTCCGCCCCAGGGGTTTCGATGTTAATCGAGACGGCCGTGGCCAGCGAAACGGCCTTTTCAATGGCCGCCGCACTGGCACCCGGAATGATTTTCAGGTGGATGTAGCCGCGGAATTGATATTTTTTTCTGAGGGTTTCCGCGATTCCATTCAGCAGGTCCATCGTTCGTTCCGGCGTACCAATGACGCCGCTGCTTAAAAAAAGTCCAAAGACTTCCCTTTTTCTGTAATAGTCCAGAAAAACCCGACAGGTTTCCTCCACAGTAAGCGTACAGCGCCGCACATCCTGCTGACGGCGGAGCGGACAATACTTGCAGTCGTTGGAGCAGACATTGGACAAAAGGGTCTTAAACAGGACACTGGTGCCGCCGTTGGGCAGGGTTACCGGATAAATCCATCGGCCGTCGGCGCCGCGTTTGCGGTGTTCTTCGGGTCGTGTGGTACCGCACGCACAGGCCAAATCGTACTGGGCATCACTGGACAAAATCCGGAGTTTTTCCAATGTATCCGGCTTTGTAATCACCGCCGTCATAATCACATCCCTGACAAGAGGTACTTTCCTCGGCAAACAAGCATATCTTATTCGGCTTCTCTATACAAGAAGCAGCCGGCTTTTTCCTTGCCTTTGAAAAGTATCATCCTATCATCTTACTGGAGAGAACTTGTAAAAACCGAACTTATGAATCCAACGCGAATGCCATCAAAATGTTCATCGGCGGTTTTTGTCTTGCAGCAGCAAAAAATCTCGCCGCTTGCCGCTGTCGGCAATCCGCCATTGGCAGAGTCGACAATTATTGGAAATCCGCAAAAAACCGCCGCCAACCCCAATCAAACCAATGAAAGGAAAATGGCATGCTTTTTCATGTAACCGGATTTACAAAGGGAAATTTGGGCACCCCATGGAAGGCCGACTTCTCGCAGCTTACCGGCTATGTGCAGCGGCTGGAGATGAATGTGGCCAAGACCTTGATGATTTGCGAGGCCCTTTGGGAGCTGCTTCGAGAGAAAACCAATCTGACGGAAGAAGACCTTTATAAAAAACTTTACGAAATAGATATGAGAGACGGCGTTCTCGACGGTCAAAATCAGCCCAAAGTACGCGAATGCCCGAAATGCCATCGGCGCGTCTCCGGCCGGCATGCTGCCTGTCTTTACTGCGGGGAGACGATTGATGAATCTGTTTTTCGTCTGGAATAGATTTTCTGAACGACCGCCCTACTGGAGGAGGTAATTGTACTTCTCAACTGCCTCCTGCTTGATTGTTTCCATAATAAGCGGATAGTGTTTGAAGGGTTCGACCTTGCCCTGAATGCCCGCCCGCCGTTTTAAGGCCCCTGCTTCCAGATAAGAAGATTGAATAGTATAAACAACCTTGATTCCGTATTTGTCCAGTCCATCCAGATTCGGCGAGGGCAGGCAGACAGGCGGCTGGTCTGTCTGGCCGGGAATCAGGCAGGGAATGATCTGCCCTGTTTCAAAGCCGACGTCCATGTGGCGGCGGAGGAGCTTATTGGAGGTAAACCACGTTCCCCGCACACTTTCAAGAATTTCCAAAGACCGCCGGCGGGAAACCACCCCCAACTCCGTCAGCGTCTGCTGTATCAGTTCCGTCATGGCCTGATTATAATCCTGAACCGGTATCGCTCCATTCTGGATTGCCTTGATCGCCAGATGCGCACCGAGGGCGTTCGAATACAAATCCTCCCACGAAAAGGCCGACTCGTGCTCCGGCTCAATCAGCGCAAAACGAAGCCCCTGCCAGGTGAGCATCTCGTGCCAAACGGAGGAATGATAGGCAACAGCCGGAGCGATGATTAAAGCGGCTTCGTGAGCGATTTTTTCTTTTTCAGCGGCGGGACGCTGGTCCCAGTCTTCCGGATACTCCAGACAAACAACATTGGTGGTCAGTTCAAAAGCTGGCCCTACACGAAAGATGGCTTTCCCGTTTATGATGGCAGTATAGGCCTTTACATAGGTATAGCGGGTCAAATCCGCTGTTCCCCGCAGATGGTCCAGGTCAATGTTGCCGCCTCGCAGGGTGTACACAATCCCGTATCCTTCCCGTATCCCATAGCCGTAGGAATGGCCGCCAAGGTCATTGGGGTCGCCGTGATATTGTTTGGGTGTAAACCCCCAGCGTGGGCGCGGTCCGCCGTCCAATCCGCAGCCGCTTCCGCAAAACAGCCCAACCCATGCCGCCAAAAACAAAAACACCCTTGCTGTATGAGCCACTCCGCCGCCCCTTTCAATTGGTCTTCAAAGCAGGTTTATCTAATGTTTGGGGCTTCGGTTTGATACCGATATAGCCCGCCTCGTGACAGAATTGAAGAATCTGCCTGCCGATCGGCGCCGCATAGCCGGCACCGGAAAGCCCTCCCGGCACAGCCACCACAATCACCACACTGCGGTCGGCCGAATCTTCGGCAAAGCATTCAAACCAGGCCATATCCGGATTTTCTGTAGAGCCGGTTTTGCCGTAGATTTTCAACTCCTTCCGCAGCGGACAATCCCTGAATGTGGAATAGGCCGTTCCGCCATCTTCATATACGGCTGCATGCATTCCCTCCCGAACGACCGAAAGGGTTTTGGGAGAAACCGGCAGGAATTTCTGCTGCTTCTGGTTAAACGGATCCTCATCAAGGTAAATCAAACGGGGCGGCTTATAAATCCCGCCGCGAACGACGGCCGCCAAGGCGTTGGCCGCCTGCAAAACCGTAACCCGAAGATTGCCCTGCCCAATTCCCCAGAATCGCTTTTCGGACTGGCGGTTCGGCGGAATCGGCCGTATCTGTTCCGGGCTGGTATAAGGCCTTGGCTGAATCCCATATTCGATGCTGCCGTAGGCCTGCGGCAGCGTCCCCCAGGAGACAATTCTCTCCCCCGTCAGGTGGTCCGTCATCTCCACCGGCAGCAGGATGCGCCGTCCGAAGCCCAGTTCAAACAGCCACCGCTGAAGGGCCCCGCTGTCCAGCCGGTCTGCCAGTCTTGAAAAATAAACATTGCAGCTGCCCCGCAGGGCATTGCGGGCAATATTGCCGCCCTCATCGGCCCACCGCCAGTCGTGTCCCATTCGGGAAAAACGCGTCTGGGCCAGGCAGCTCGGCCAGCCCGGAGGCGGCGAATGAGGCGGACAGGAGATGATTTCGTTCGGCGTAACTTTCTTTTCCTCCAGTCCCATCAGCAGAATCAGCGGCTTAATTGTGGAGCCGGGCGGATAGTTGACTTCCAGTGCCTTATGCCGAAGCGGAGTATTTGGATCGGTCAAAAGTTTTCCTGCCTGCTGGCGGAGGGTATTCAAATCATACTGAGGCGAAGAAACCATCGCCAGAATATCACCGGTTGCCGGCTCCAGCACAACCGCCGAGGCCCTGTGTCTGACGACGGACACCATTTCCGGCGGCAGGTCGGGCTGCTGAAGATATTTCTCAATCTGCTCCTGCAGGTCGATGTCCAGCGTCAGCTGAACCGGCTGACCATATTGCGGCTCTTTGCGTTCCAGCAGATGACCGTCCTTGTCGTAAATCACCTCTCCGCGGCGGCCTCGGAGAAAGGGTTCGCACATCCGCTCAATTCCGGCCTTGCCGATCAGTTCGCCTTCCAGATAGCGCAGGTACTCATCCTGGCTGAACAAGGCCTTTTCTTCCTCCTGCACCAGGCCGACCCAGCCGATAATCTGGCAGGCCGCCGTCCGCCGCGGGTAAAACCGCTTGCCCTGCGTGCGAATCTCAGCATCCCGAAGGCCGCTCAGTTCCGCCTGGGCTTCGACCAGATGCTCCGCTGCAATTTCAAAAACCGGATAGGCCTGCTGCATCTCTGCCAGACGCAAGCCGATGACATCGGCCGGCTCGATTGTTTCTTTCTGCAAACGGTACTCCTCCAGCGAGCCGTCCGGATGAATCCGTCTCCAGTAAACATAACAGCCCATCTCCCAAATCCGGTCGTTGATTCGGCTGATAGTTTCGAGGAGTTCCTGTCTGGAATTGCCAATCCGCTCCGCAAAGGTAAGAATGCGATTGAGACGGTTGAAATCCTCGGCATAGCGAGACTGAATCTCATAACGAAGAAGCCGCGGCGATTGCCCCTCTTCAAGCCCCTGCCGCTGCATCTGTCCTTCCCAAAAACGGTCATCAAGCAGGCGGGTCAGACGATAGTTGATATAGCCGTAAAAATCCGGCACATCCTTAGCCAGCACCGTCCCTTTTCGATCCAGAATATTGCCGCGGATGGTCGGCAGCGGCTGGGGCTCCAAAATCTGCTTGTCGGCAATGGCCTGCCGATATTCCTCGCAATGAAAAACTTGGAGAAAGACCAGCCGAGCCAGACAAACCAGCCCGCCGGCAGCAAACAAGATGCTTAAGATGCTTAATCTTACTTTATACATGGCCCAGCCGTATTCCGGAACTGCGTCCGGGCTGCGGTTTTTTCAGGAGAGGCCGCAGGCGTTCGAGCAGCGGCCATAAAAACGGCACAATGGCCGCTGTATAGAAAGCCCGGCCAAGCAAAATCCGCAGCGGAAGTGTCCCGGTCTGCTCCGTTTTTAAAACAGCCAGACCGTGGGATGCCGCCATCAGCACCAGCGCCGCCGCCAGCACAACCGCAATCTGATAAACGGAATGACGAACATTCAAAAGTCCCTGCATCTGAGCTAGCAGGGAGCCGGCCACTCCCCAGCAAACGGTGTTCGGCCCCATCACCGGACCGGCCAAATCCGCCGCAAACCCAAGCAGAAACGAAATGCCGACCGCTTCCATGGGTTCAGTCCGCAACGCAAAAAAAACCAGCAGCACCAGCAAAATGCTCGGGCGCACCTGGCCGTACCCGAAAGCAATCAGGTTCAGCAGGTTGCCGGCCTCCAGCACGCTGGCCGCCATCGTCAGCAGAATGAACAAAATCCATCGCATCAATCGCCTCTACTTCTTTTCCAAAGATGAAAGCGGCGGCACAATCACCGCAACAACCTTCTGCGTATAAGCATCCGCCGCAGGACGAACAGTGATATCCCACAGCAGCGGATGTTCCTCATCCGGCTGAACCTGAACACACTGCCCCACCACCAGCGGCGCCTCCAGGATCCCCGGCTGCGGTGCCGCATAGACCACATCCCCCTGGCGAATATCATAATCCCGCGGCAGAAGCGGAATGCGGCAGCCGTTTTTCCCGTCGCCGAGCATCCGGCCTGCATATTCCCTTTCCGCACCCTGCCGGCGTATCCGAACCTCCAGCGTCATCGACGGATCCGTCAGCAAACGCACCCGCGAGAGGCGGGAAGAAACCTCCTGAACGACGCCGAGGACGCAGTCGCCCTTCTCCGAAAGGACCATTTGTCCGGCGGCCAGCCCATGGTCGGCCCCTTTGTTGATAATCAGTTCCTGGCGCACCCCCCGCACAGAAGAACACACCTCCGCCAGGACCAGACCGGCCCACGGCAGCGGGACCTCTTTGCGAAAACGTGCCAGTGTTTCATACTCCTGATGCAGGGTCTGATATTGGGCCGACAGATTCTGATAGGCCTTCCAAAGCCGCTCATATTCGGCGGCATCAATGGTCTGTCCACCTGCGCCGGCAATCTGCTGGACGCGCTGGGCTTCCACAACCCGGCCCAGCCGCAAAAACGGCTCAAAGACGCGCACAAACAGAAAATTGAGACGGCAGGTCAATTGCTGAGGCAGCCAAAGCAGGATGAGCCCCGCCAAGAGCAGGGCTACAAACAAAAGCCCCGGTGATAAGTGAATTTTTCTGATGGACATATCATACGCATCGGTCAACGGCAAAGCCCGCTGCTCAGGATGGGCGAATCTTATCCGTAGCCGTCTTCATCGAGAACGTCTTTCCAAATTTCCAGATTTTCGAGATAGACGCTGGTGCCTCGGGCCACACACGTGAGGGGGTCCTCGGCGTGAACGACCCGAAGCCCCGTCGCATTGGAAAGGACCGTATCCATTCCCCTCAGCAGGGAGCCGCCGCCGCAGAGGTGAACACCGTTTTCAATCAAGTCGGCGGCCAGTTCCGGCTCCGCCCGTTCGAGCGTCCGCATGACCGTTTCAATAATGCCGGCTATCGGTTCCCGAAAGGCCTCGCGAATTTCCTCGCTGGTAATGACTATCTTCCGCGGCAGCCCCGAAATCGTATCGCGTCCGGCGACCTCCATCGTCATTTCCTGCTCCAGCGGTGCAGCCGAACCAATCTGAATCTTCACTTGTTCCGCTCGGGCCTCGCCGATCAGCAGATTGTAGGTGCGTTTGAGATGGTTAATCAGGGCTTCATCAAAATCATCGCCGCCGATGCGGATGGATTCACAGGTGCTGATGTCGGCCAGACTCAGAATCGCCACTTCCGTGGTCCCCCCGCCGATATCCACCACCATTGATGCCGTCGGTTCGGTAATCGGCAGCCCTGCGCCGATGCCTGCGGCCATGGGCTCATCCACCAAAAATACTTTGCGGGCACCCGCCCGCATCGCACTTTCAATCACCGCCCGACGCTCCACCGCCGTAATGCCGCTGGGCACGGAGATGACTATCCGAGGGCTCAGCAGACGTCCCCGTCCGTGCACCTTGCGGATAAAATAATTGAGCATCGCTTCGGTAATCTCGAAATCGCTGATCACGCCGTCTTTGAGAGGACGAATGGCACTGATGGAGCCCGGGGTTTTGCCGAGCATTTCTTTGGCTACCAGACCGACAGCTTCCCCATTATTGAGAACGACATTGGTTCCCTTGCGGACCGCTACGACCGACGGCTCGTTGAGGACGATTCCTTCGTTGCGGACACAAACCAGCGTATTGCAGGTCCCGAGGTCTATGCCCATATCCTTGCTGAACCAGCCCACAATCGACTCAAACACGATGACTCCCTTCAAATCCGATAACCGTCATCTTGCCGCCGGATGACCACCTCTGTGCCTTTCCATCCTGGCTTATTTTACGGCCTGCGCAGCGAAGGACCACATTTCATTGCCGTAATAGTTCCAGCAGACCAAGGCAACATAAATCGCTGTCGCAAAAACGGTCAGCCACGCCAAGGCAAGAATCGCTGTATAAACATCATTTACAGCGGGCATATTCATATTATTATTATTTTGTTTGGCCATAGCCCATCATCCGCTTTAAAGTTTCGTGCTCGCCGTATCGCCCACTCGCGGCATTTGCTGAACCAGTTCGAGCACGCCGGCGGACTGGTTGACATCCACGTGGGTGATCACCACATCACACAAAAACTGATCACCCCGGGTAATGTGAAACCGCATATTCTTTTCCACCCCGTCCGCGCTGCCTACCGTGAGCGTTACCATATTTGAACTCACCTCAGAAACCAGTCCGTGAATATCGGCTCCGACAACCACCGCTGCCGCCGGACGAGCAGGACCGGGTACCGGCGTAACCACAGCAGGCGAAGTCGGCACATCCAGTAAACCGCCGCTCACTTTGGCTTCCAGTTCCTTCTTCTGTTCAAGCAGCCGGCGGCGATCGGCCTCCAGGGCTTCCAGCTGGACAATCTTCTCGTACAGTTGGGAGGTAATCTGGTTGAGTTCGCGGGCATCTTTGATGTTCTGGGCCCGGGCCTCATCCAGCTGGGTCTGGGTCAGACGCAGGGATTCCTGAAGACTGCGGATGCTCTGCTCAAACCCCGTTAAAACCCCCTTCCAGCTGTCTGCCCGTGCCTGATATTCCTGGCTTTGACGCTCGACATTCTGCAAATCGGCCAGCAGTTTGGTATTCTGTGTCTGAAGGGCGGCGATTTTCTCCTGCAGCTGCTCTTCCTGAAGTTTCATCTTCTTCTGGAGTTCATCATACAGACGGTTGAGGTTGGACGCATCCGCCTGGGCAGCTGCATAAAGGTTTTTCTGATGCTCATACATGGCCTTGTAGTTGTTCGTGTTCACAACAAAGGACATCATGGCTCCGCACAGAAAGATGGCGAATAAGGATAATAAAATGACTAAAATTTTCGTTAATGGGCTCAATGTAACCTCCGTTATCCTGACCGATTTTTCTGCCGCAGGGCGGCATTTTCCAGCACCCAACTATCGAAACTATCCATAAATATCGGGATTTTAAGACGCTATTCTTCAGTGGTCAAGATAATTTTAACAGGGGGCTAAAATATTATTCTGTCAAAGGTTGTGTTCCTTTCAGCAGGGGTAATTGCTTCCGGCAGCAGGGCCGGAAAAAATCCAGGTCAATCCTTGTCCTGAACTGTTTTTTTCAATTCTGCCGATAACCCATTTGTTTTTCAATAGTTATCTTCGTTTACTGCTGAACCAGGACGGACTTGGCGGCCAGCAGGCGGATTAGAGGCGACTTGCTGGCCAGTGCCCGGGGCAGATAAACATTCAACGAAGGGTCTTTCAGGGTTCCGATGGCAGCTACTGCTATTTGATTGGCAACTGTTGTCTCATCCAGATTTGGTCTCTGCTGAAAATAGTCTCGAACCAGCCGCACGCCGGAGCGGTCTCCAAAGACCGCCAGCTGCTCTGCCGCGGCCAGCCGAACCTCCAGCACATCATCTTCAAGCATGGTCTGAACAGCCATCTGGGCTTCCGGTGTTTTTAGGGCTCCCATACAGCGAATACCCCACACCCGGTCATCGTGATATTTGCTGATAAGCAAAGGCCAAATCTTATCCCGATATACCCTCGCATCCCCAAGCCGGGCCATTGATTCGACGGTCTGAAAGAGGACTTTTTCGGTTGTTCTGTCGCTGAGCATCAATTCCTGAAGAAGCGGTAAGTCCTCTCGCTGTCCGAGTTTGCCAATCAGCAAGGCGGCATTGGCCGCCACCGTCGGGTCGCTGTCCCGAAGGGCTTTGCGGATATGCTCGTGATACTCCATAGCCCCGGTTTTCGCCAGCCCATAGGCCGCAGCAATCCGAACATTCGGATTCTTATCCTCCAGTTTTTTCAGGAGTGTCGGCCTGCACGAGGTGCACTGCATATCCCCCATCGCCACCAGTGCCGCAAACCGCACCGTCACCTTGGGGTCGTCGGCCAGCTGCATAATTCGGGGGAGGAACATTTCCTGATGGGTCTGGGCCGCCACCTCGATGGCCGCTGTGCGCACATAGGAATTGGAATTGTCCAGCCCGCTTTTAATGACGGCCAACGCCTGCGGAGTTAACGATTGAATCGTTTCAAGTGCCGCTTCGGCATTATTCTGCTGAGCCGGCATCTTCGCCACATTACATCCGCAGACAAGAGCAAACACCATCAGCCCAATCTTGCTAAACCATATCTTCATAGAGGATTCCTCTTCTTTTTCCCCAGCAGCTACTCGATGCCGGCAAAGGCAAGAATCACGACAAGACTTATCCCCAAAAGGACATCCAGCCAGCGTCCATACCTGGTAAAAAATGTTACCCGTGAATCCAGTACAATGCTATCCACAAACCACCCTTCCGCATCGGGTCCTTTGCGCTCGATCGCCGGCCGCGGCAGACTGCCTTCCAGATAATTATCGTGGATACAGCCAAGGGAATCAATCACACAACTGATGCCGGTATTGACACTTCGAACCACAGACACCCTATTTTCCACACAGCGAAAAACAGTGATTGCCATCCGCTGGGCCAGTTCCACTGTCGGCCTTATTTTCCCATCTTTATATCGAACATACCAGCCGTCATTACTAATATTCACCAGAAAATCGGCCTTTGTCCCCTCTTTTTTATCGAGAACCATCTTTCTGCACAAGGTCGGGTCTGTATCTTCATAGCAAATTAACACGCCAAACCCATATCTTTTTCCTTCTTTTTCAATATGGAATCGCGTATATCGCCGACCCGGTGTAAGGTTATAATCATAATCATAAGGGCTGAGCCGGCGAATCATTTCATACAGCCAGGGCAGCGTATCCCGGAACGGGATATATTCGCCGAACGGGACTAAATGAATCTTGTCATAGCGGATGGAACTTTGCTGTCCCGTCGGCTCATACAAAAAAGCACTATTGTATTGGTCGGCCACGACCGGCTCTCCGCCGGAAAAAATGACGCGGGCAGAGTGAGCTCCCACAAGCAGATAGCCGCGGTCTTTGGCAAACCGGCGGATTTGTCTGTCAAATTCTCCGGCTATACTATCCGGCGGCAGATAAAAAAGATAATCCGGGTTTAGTGTCGCCAGAACCATGGTTTCCGGCCAGATTGTCATCCATGCTCCTGCCTCGAAACAGGGTGTACTCAGTTCAAAAAGAGACTCCAGAATGGCAGGGCCGTTTTCGCTGATTTCCTTCACATGAGAGGGCACGTTGGTTTGGACAACGCCGAGCAGCGGCCCGTCCGACAGGAACCGTCCTGATTCATCCAGTCGAGTTTTTCCATACAACCAGCTCAAACCAATCAGCAATCCAACAGCAGCCGGTTTAAAAAGATTGCTCCATCTTTTCAGCCGGCGCTGGCCAATATCGAGCAGCAAATCAGCCATCAGCCCGTTTACCAGAGCAATCAAAACAGACACCCCCAGTTGGCCGAACAATTCACAAATCTGAATCATCGCCAAATTTCGGTACTGACTATGAGCCAGAAAATACCAGCCAAATCCTGTAAAAAGCACGCCCTGCCAGGCCTCAGCGCCGACAAAAATCAGAGGAGCCAACAGAGTAAGCGGCCAGTCCCGTTTCCGCACAAACCGCACCGCAATCGCCAGGACAGGCCCATAACAGGCCTGCACCAGACAAAAGGCAGCATACCCCGGCACCGTCACGCCGATGAGCCAGTAAAGGTTCGCCAGCCAATAAATCAGCCAGACGAGGTAGACAGCCGGCAGCAGGATTTTGGACGGGGCGTGCGGACGGCAGGCCAGCATAAAGGGAACCCAGGCAATCCAAGCCGCCCATGAACAATCATACGGCGCCTGGCAAATCGTCAGCAGCACAGCCGATGCCGCAAAAGAAACCCCCAGCCAAAAAAAAGATTTCACTTTCGGCCCCGCCATGGATTCAAATCCTGGAGCAAGGGGAGAATCGTTTCCCGGTCATACGGTTTGTCGCTGTTCATTCGGATTGCAAATTGACGGCACAAAATCTCCGCCAGTTTTTCGCAGGTCTTATAGTCCTCCAGCGGTCGGCTGATTTCGAAAAGAAGCCGTTTTAATTCCAGCAATTCGTGCATGGACAATCCCTGCGGCGTTTTTGGCTGCTTCTTCAGTTCGTCGAGACGTTTTCGGGTGTTTTCAACGTACTGTTCGGATATATCAATCCCGCAGTAGTTCCGTCCCATCTGAAGGGCTGCTGCCGCGGTGGTTCCTGAACCGATAAACGGGTCCAGCACGACATCGCCCGGATTGGAACTGGCGGCAATAATCCTGGCCAGCAGCAGCTCCGGCATCTGGCAGGGATGCCAGCCCTGACGTTCCTTAAATGTACCGCAGACCCTCGCATACGTGTTCCAGACATCATCGGGCATTTTGCCGCAGGATTGCGCACGCTTGTCGTTGTAAACCAGTTGACGTTCGGAAGGCACCCGCACAGCCCAGTCATGAAAAGTAAATTGCTTTGGATTTTTCACAAAATAAAAAATGTGGGTGTGGGCACGGGCGAATTTGCTGCGAGTCTGCTGGCCGAAGGTATAGTGCCAGATAATCCAGTTGCGCAGGGTCAGGCCCAGTTCATCGCCGATGATTCGTACATGAGCAGCATAGTCATCGCCGATAGCGATATAAAACGAGCCGTCGGGCTTGAGCACATCCAAACACGCACTCATCCAGTCCCGCGTCCAGGCGATATAGTTGTTTTTCTCCACCTTGTCGCGATAGCGGTCGTACTGGTAGCCGATATTGAAAGGCGGGTCGGCAAAAATCAAGTCGGCAAAAGCCGCCGGCGCCTGCCGCAGGATTTCAATACAATCCCCGCACAGAATGGTATTTCGGAACTTTTGCATGGGCAATATCTTACCGCTGCCGGCAGGATTTTCAAGACAGATTCGGTTCCTGTCTGCCGCCCGGCCGGACGCTCAGCGGACTTGCAGAGGGCTTTGGGCCTTCAGCACTTTGCCGGTCAGATAATCGGTGAACTTCACCTTGACGGTCAGGTCGTCGGGCTTTTCGGGCAGAAGTGCGGCAGCATCCCACATCAGCCGATAATATGTCCCCATCAACGAACGCCCCCATTTGGTTTTGAGCTCTTCCGGGCTGACCGTCCATTCGCCGACCAGATAGTCGCCGGCGGCAGGATTCAGATGCCACAGAGAAACCTTCACCTCCCCCGGGGCTTTGACAACATCGCCCGCCTGGTCCACCGGCTCCAGATGCACCCTCAGCGTTTCCGGCTTGCCGTCGCGATTTTCATCCGTCAGCGCTGTCCCTCTGGCAATCCGAATCTCCATCAGGCGATCCAGCGCCGAAAGCCGAACTTCGCGATCCAGAAAAGCGAGGGCACTGCACTGCTCGAGCAGCTGCCGGTTTTCCTCTTCCAGCCGTTCGGTCTTTGTTTCGAGCTGATTTTTGGCGGCCTGAAGGTCCCGCACCTGCTCCCAGAGGGAACTTTCTGAAATGGACCTTCCGCATCCGGCCAGCCAAACCAGCAGGACAACCCCAAGCATCTGCCTCCAACCGTTCCGCTGTCTCTGACTCATCCGGCCTCCCTTCCCAATCAAAATATCAGCCGTTGACTATCCTTCCGCCTTGTCTGATTCGGCTCTTTCCTTTCGCAGCGGAGCCGGCGCCTTTTGCAGAATCCGGTCCGCCAGGCCGTAAGCGACGGCCTCGTCGGCTTCGAGCCATAAATTGCGGTCGCAATCCTTTTCAATTTGTTCGGGGGACTTCCCCGTATGCTCCGACAGAATTGTGTAAATCCGGTTTCGCAGCCGAAGGATTTCCTTGGTCTCAATCTCAATGTCTGTGGCCGCCCCTGTCATCACGCCGGAAATCAGGGGCTGATGAAGCAGGACCCGGCTGTTCGGGAGAATAAAACGTTTGCCTCGTGCGCCGCCGGCAAACAGCACCGCCCCCATGCTGGCCGCCTGCCCCACGCAATAGGTAGCCACCGGACAGCGCAAAAACTGCATCGTATCATAAACCGCCAGGCCGGCCGTAATCACTCCGCCCGGCGAATTGATATAGAAGTGAATATCCGCCTCACTGTCCTCATTGCTCAGAAACAGCATCTGAGCAATAATCAAGTTGGCAATTTCATCCTCAATCTCACCGCCCAGGAAAATAATCCGGTCCTTCAGAAGGCGGGAAAAGATATCATAGGCCCGTTCCCCTCGGCCGGTTTTCTCAATCACAATCGGTACAAGATTCTGATTTTTCCGCATAGGTTCCTCGCTGTTGAATTTCAAAGATTCAGCCGGCTGGTTTCTGCTTTTTCTCCGGGCCGGACGATTCCAGCACCTCATCAATCAGTCCGTACTCTTTGGCCTCCTGGGCTGTCATATATTTATCGCGTTCGGTCTCCTGAGCGATTTTTTCCTCGGGCTGACCGGTATGAAAAGCCAGGATTTCATTAATCATTTTCTTGGCCTTGAGAATCTCTTCGGCCTGAATTTTAATATCGGCGGCCTGTCCGGTAACGCCGCCCCAGGGCTGATGAAGCATCACTTTGGCGTGGGGGAGGGCATGCCGTCTTCCTTTGGTGCCGGCGGCCAGAATGACGGCTGCACCGGACTGAGCCCGGCCGATGCAGTAGGTCGCTACCGGCGAGCCGATAAAACGCATCGTATCATAAATCGCCATGGTATCGTCCACACTTCCGCCCGGCGAGTTGATGTACAGACTGATTTCCACGCCGCGCTTCAGGTTGTCCAGATACAGCAGTTTCATAATCACTTCCGTCGCCACACGGTAGGAAATTTCGCCGATCATAAAGACGATTCGGTTTTCGAGCAGCAAATCATCCAGCGTCATTTCCCGTGTGCGCTGATAGTTCTGCATCTGGAGGCGCGGCTCGATGCGAAGAGGCCGCTTGAACTCTGAATCTTGAAACGAATCCAGCATGGCTGCCTTCCTGTTCTTTTTTCTGAAGGTTGTCGGTTTTCTATCGCACAAACATCCTGTAGGCCGGCCGCCAACCATCCGCCGACTTATGGGAAGAAAACGGCCGGCAATCTCTTCTACTCTTCTTCTTTCTCACTTGTTTCAACGGATTTCTGTTTCCGTTTGGCCGCTGTTTCTTTCCGACTGGCGGCTTTCGGTTTTGATTCCGTCTTCTCTTCTGATTCGCCAGGGGCTTGCTGTTCGGAAGCGGCCTCTTGGGGCTGCTGTTTGCGGGACTTGGGTTTTTTCTCACCAGACGCCGGTTCTGCATCCACAATTTTGGCCTTTTCGAGGATTTTGGCGATACACTTCTGCTCGCGCACCTCTATGGCAAACTGAGCCAGCGAACCATCCCGCAGGAGTTCCTCGCGCATCTTTTCAGGCCGACGCCCTTGCCGAGCGGCCAATTCTGCAATGTGACCGTTGATTTCTTCTTCACTCACCTGGATGCCCAACTGGTCGGCAACCTTGCTCATAATAAAGAACAGTTTCAGCTGCTCTTTGGCCTGCTGGTCTGAACTGGCCCGCAACTGGTCCATCTGCTGTTCAATCTCTTCTTTCGGCATCCCCTGCATCAGCAGATTGACATAACGGCGCTGGAGAATCGCCAGGGATTGATCCGCCACGACATCCATCGGCAAATCAAAGTCGATCGTTTCCTGAAGATAGGCATAGACCTGTTCAACCATATCGGTGCGGGCCCGCCGTTCCATGGCGGCCTCCAGAAACTCCCGCACACGGCTTTTCAAATCTTCGAGTGTACTTACCCCGAACCGGTTGAAGAACTCCTCATTCAGTTCGGCCGGCTGGAGTTTCTTGACTTCCTTGACAACAATCTTCACATCGACCTTCCTGCCGCGGAATCGCTCATCAAAATAAGACTCAGGCACCTCAACGGTAATGGAACGTTCCTCGCCGCGTTTGGCTCCTTTCAGCAATTCCACCAGCCCCTCTACCGGCACACCGGCGACAAAACCCGGCTGCCGCACAAAGATTTCGATATTATCCTGCTTATCGTGCTCTTCGACCCCTTCGATATGGAGAATAACATCGGCGACAATCTGGTCGCCTTCTTCCACTCCTTCTTCTTCCTTGGGCACCCACAGGCCTGCGCGTTTCCGCATCGCCTCAATTTCTTCTTCCACCTGCTGGTCGGTCACTTCGACGGCGGGCTTTCGGATTTCGATGCCTTCCAGATTCGGCAGTTCAAACTCCGGCCGCACTTCAATCTCAAAACTGTAAACCATCGGCCCGCTGTCAGGCAGTTCGACCTCTTCGTGGTTAATATTCGGCTCGCCGAGCGCATCAATCTTATTTTCCTTGAGCACCTCCTCGGCGGACTCAGCCAGCAATTGGAGTTTGACCTGATTGCGAACATCCATCCCAAACCGCTTCTCGAGCAGCCGAAGCGGAGCTCGGCCGCGGCGAAAACCGGGTACCGCCGCATCCCTTCGAAGTTCTTTATATTTTGCATCCAGAAGTGCTTTTATTTTCTCTTCCGGCACTTCGACCGTTACCTTTTTCTTGCAGGGACCTATATCCTCCACTTTCACTATATTCTTGACGGCCTCCGCCGTTTCGGTCTCGGTTTGCTGATTCGACTTGGATTCTTCCGCCATTTGAGGGCTCCTAAGTTATTGCTTTATATATTCTTACAACAAAAAAGGCCGCCGAAATCTCCGCTTCGTCGACCTCAAGCATAATCAACCCCGCCTTTGCGGGATTTCGGACGCTTAAGCGACCAGCGCCAGACTACATTGTATTAGCTGATACCTCGCTAAAGCTATGTCATCAAAAGAGTTAGAATTGTTTTCCAACCTCTTTTTCCGGATAGAAAGCCCTGGGGCTTTCCAAAGCGGGCGATGAGATTTGAACTCACGACATTCACGTTGGCAACGTGACGCTCTACCCCTGAGCTACGCCCGCATAATTGCCGTAAAAATAAACCAAAATTGATGTTTTGTAAAGAGTTTTTTTCAATTCTTGTGAAAAAACTTCACAAAAGCCGACCCGTTTTGATTTTTACAGACCCAGCACCTGCACAATCACTTTTCGGCTGCGAGGGCCGTCAAACTCACAAAAATAGATGCCTTGCCAGGTGCCCAGTACCAGTCGGCCTTGCTGGAGCAAAACCCGCTCACTGCAGCCGACAAGAGAGGATTTGACATGAGCATCGGAATTGCCTTCACCGTGCCGATAGCCGGGCCGATTCACAGGGATCAGGGCTTCCAGCGTCAGGAGAAGGTCATGGACAACATCCGGGTCCGCATTTTCATTGATGGTAACAGCCGCGGTCGTATGGGGAGTATAAACCGTTGCCTGTCCATCCTGAATGCCGCTTTCACGGACGACATTTTCCACCTGGGAGGTGATGTCAATCATTTCACACCGTCGCCGCGTGGACAGCCCGATAGTCTGCTGGACAACTTTCATAAACAATTCCTCAATATACGTTTCCGCCCGCTATTGTACAGCCGCGCTGGGAAACTGAAAAGCATTATCGGACGGCCTTTTTGCCGTTTCTGATTTTATCTGCCTCCGCAACTATTTGCAGTTCACTGTTAAAACAATTACAACCCTTACAAACCTTTTTTCAGATATTTGCCATAAAGTCGCTTTGTTCATATCCCGAAAACCCATCAGGTTTATCCAAAAGGGACCATGAGAAGGCGAGGGAAAAAACCAGCAAATCGTCAAATGGTTTGGCACAGGGTGCTCCCACTTATCTTTTTTGCAGTGGGTGTGCCGCTTCGAGCCCAAATCGACGACCCTGATCTCCAGCGTCAGGAGCGAATCCGTCAAATCGAAGAACGCATCCGTGTCCTCGAAGAGCAGCTGCAAACCATCACGCCTTCCGAAGAAGAAGTTGCCTCCGCTGAGAAATCGCTCACCTCTGATGAAAAACAGTCCGCGTCAGCGGCAGCAGACCTGTTTGAACTGCCGCTTGAACAATTGATGGAAATCACCATCCCTACGGCCGCTTCTCTCACGCAGACTACGCAGCGTCTAACCCCCTCGACAATCACCACCATCACCCAGGAGCAAATCCGCCGCAGCGGTGCCCGAAGTCTGTATGAAGTGCTTGAGATGTATGTTCCGAATCTCCAAATTATTTTTACCCGGGAACGCACCCGTGCGGTCGGGCTTCGAGGAATCATAGCCCACCAGAATGATAAGTTTCTGCTGCTGGTCAACGGCCGCATCATGAATGAGCGAACCGACTCCGGCGCCATCACCGAGCTGGATTTGCCCATGCTCACTGACATCCATCATATCGATGTTGTGCGCGGCCCCAGCTCTGCCCTTTACGGACCCGGTGCTATGTCGATGACGATCAATATCGTCACAGACAATTACAAAACCTTCGAAGGGCAGGAGGCCACCCTGCGGGCCGGCGCTGTGGAAAATTATGCCACCGGCGAATTTAAGCACAGCCGAAAATTTGATGAGAACAGCGGCCTGTTTTTCTATGCCGGTGCCAGCAAATACAACGGCGCCGATATATCCGATTCGCCGATGGTCTTCGGCACGCAGGAACCGATGCTGCTGATGGATGATATCTCGACGGGAATCTGGAAAGTCTATCGGGGCGATGAAGAGGTCAAAGACTGGTTCAAAAATCTCAACCAGATGCCCTTCGAACGGCCTAAGATGAAACTGTACGCCCAGTACACCCAAGGCGGCCTGGATTTGTGGGCACGCTATACCCAGGGCGGCGAATGGATTGATTTTACCGCCTGGCACGATATGCCGCGCGAGGACTGGTGGCATGTGCGGCTGTTTTCCAAAGAAGGGATTGTCTATTCGCAGGCCACTCTTCAGGCCAGTTATGAGCAGGAAGTCAACTCCGACCTGTCCCTGCGGTATGTGCTCAGTTATGACCGATTCACCAATGAAAACGAAAACTTCGAACAGGCCACCTTCCGCAAACGATATGCCGAAGATGAAATCTACGGCCGGATTCTGGCCCGGTGGAACCCCGCCCAAAATCATTCGCTGGCCTTTGGGACTGAATGGTCTCACGAACGATTTGGATTGTCGTTGTCCGGAGAGGCCGTCAGCAACCAGCCCTTTATGTTTCACTATCCGCCCAACCGGACAGACCCAAATCCCGCCAACTGGGTCGGCTATATGCCCCAGTGGAGTACGGATTCCTATGCCCTTTTCGGAGAGTATCAGTGGAACATCAGCGAGCTGATGACGGTGTTTGTCAGCAGCCGCATTGACTGGCATCCCTATACGGACACCATGTTCTCTCCGCGAGGGGTTCTGATTTTAACTCCGAGCAAAGAGGACACCATCAAACTGATGGCATCTCGCTCCGTTCGGACCAACTCCGCCGCCCAGATGTGGATCGATTACAACTATCTAAACATCACCAGCCCGGTGGACAAACTTTACGCCTATGAGCTGCGGTATGAACGGCGGCAGTCAGAGCATTTCTGGCTGGGAAGCTCGCTCTTCTATTACGATATGCCCGGTGTTCTCGGCGATACCTCGGAAGTAGCCCAAGGCACCAGCAGCGGGACCAAGGCCGTCGGCGATATGAAATTGTGGGGCTTTGAAGTGGAGGCCGGCTACCGCACCGACCGGTTTAAAATCGACCTGTCGCACGGTTTTACCAAACTGATTGAAATGGAGGGCGAGCCGGGGATTCTTTGGCACAACTACAGCGCAGCCCCCTTCGGTGTCGGCAATGACCTGGCTCAATGGCACAATCACACAACCAAGGTGCAGGCGGAATATACGCTCAGCGACAAATGGCTGCTGAACGGTCAGCTTTGCGTGCTTTGGGGTTCCCCCGGCGGACAGGACGCCGCCGACTACCGCAACCGGATATTTCCCAACTGGGACTATAAGTCCGGCTTTGATGAACCTTTCAAGGCCAGTGCCTATCTGAACCTTGGAGCCGAATACAAATGGGGTCCCAATACCACACTCACCTTTACCGGCTATAACCTACTCGGATTGGTGGATAAGGAACTCAATAAACGACGGGTTGGTTTTGACCGTCAGCTGCCGGGACGGTACCGCATTCAGCCGGTCGCATTCGGCGCTACGCTGACCCATAAATTTTAAAGGAGGCCCACACACAAAGGCAAGGCGGAAACGAACGAGAATGAAAAACAAACGGAAACAAACTGCTGCCGAAAGATTTCTCCGGCTTATGCCGCTGCTGGCCGCCTGCATCATATCAGGAACGCTGGGAGCCCAGCAGACAGAGAAAGAGGCACAAGCCGAGCAAATCCGCGCCGAACTGAGCGCCCTTCGAGAGGAACTGGCAATGCTTCAGGCCCAGCCCTCCGAAGAGGCCTCTGTACCCGCTGCATCGGCTGAAAAACCGCCCGTCTTTGCTGAAGAATCCGAAGATACGAATACACCCATTGCCGGAGTTCTCACGCAAACCCCCCGCCGGCTTTCCCCTTATACGGTGACTACAATTACCCGCCGGCAGATTCATCTCTCGCAGGCCCGCAGTCTCTATGAACTGCTCGAAATGTATGTCCCCAACCTTCAGATGCTCTTTACCAGCGAACACCCCAAAACGCTGGGGCTTCGCGGCATCATGGCTCATCGCAGCAATAAGTTTCTGGTGATGGTCAACGGGCGCATTATGAATGAGAAAACCGATGTCGGCGCTATTACAGAGCTGGACCTGCCGATGCTCACTGACATCCACCATATCGACATTCTGCGAGGTCCGGCTGCTGCCTTTTACGGCCCCAGCGCCCAGTCTATGGTCATTCATATTGTTACCGACAGCGCCGCCACCTTTCAGGGAGAGCAGGTAACCATCCGCGGCGGGCTGATCGAACAATTCAGCACCTTCGAATATAAATACGGCAAGCAAACCGGCTCTGACCAGGGATATTTCTTCTATGCAGGCGTCAGCCAATATAACGGTGCCGATGCCGACGACTCGCCTACCGTTTTCGGCTCGAAGGAGCCGGTCTGGCTGCGGGGCGGGCCGCCCGGCTTTGTCTGGAAGCCGTACCCAGGCGATGAGTATGTAAAAACCTGGTTTAAAAATCTTAACGAAATGCCCTTTGACCGGCCCAAGATGAAATTGTACGGGCAATACACGGACGGAGGGTTCTCTTTGTGGGCACGGCTGACCCAGGGCGGACAATGGATTGACTTCCTGCGATGGTGGGATCAGCGGGAAACACCCGATGACGGCCTGACCTACTCCCAGGCCACCGTCACAGCCAGCTATGACCAGGAACTCAGCGAGGACCTTTCCATACGATACGAGGTCAGTTATGACCGCTTCGCTAACGACAATGAAAACTGGGAGCGGGCCTTCCTCTGGAAATCCTTTGCCGAAGATGAATGGGTCAGCAGCATCACCGCTCGATGGAATCCTCACCCGAATCATTCGCTGGCCTTCGGCGGCCAATGGACGCACGATGAATTTGGAAAACGTTTCGATGATACACCTATCAGCATCCAGCCCTTCGGGAAATATCAGGCATGGGGAGCGCTGCGTGTGCCTCGCTGGAACACGGACAGTTATGCCGTATTCGGCCGGTATCAATGGATCCTTCATCCGCAGTGGACTCTGCTGCTGGCAGGCCGCACAGATTGGCATCCCTACACCGATACGCTCTTTTCTCCTCGCGGCACCCTTGTTTTTACTCCTTCGGATAAGGACACATTCAAGTTTATCGTCTCACGCTCGCATCTGACCAACAGCGCAGGTCAAATGTGGATTGACAAGCATATCCATGATATGGACAGTCCCACCGAGAAGTTAAATGCTTTTGAATGGCGCTATGAACGGCAGCACAATGAAAATCTCTGGTCCGGCGCTTCGATCTTTCTGCATCACTTCAGGGATGTTCTGGCGGAGATACCCGATGAGAATGTCGGCGCCGGCGCCCCCGGCGGTACCGGCAGCAAAACCGTCGGCAAGATGCGCACGTGGGGATTTGAACTGGAAGCCGGCTGGCGCAAAGACCGGCTTCAGATGAACCTCTCTCACAGCTTCACCAAACTGCTCAATATTACAGATGCCCCGCCCTTCAACTGGGACGATGTCTATACATGGTGGAGTCAGTACACGGTCGCCCCCTTCGGCTTTGGGGAAGACCTGGCCCACTGGTACAATCATTCTACAAAACTCCAGGCCGAATACGCCCTCAGCGACAAACTAACCCTCAGCAGCACCTTGTGCATCCTGTGGAACAATCCCGGCGGACAGGACTGGGCCGACTACCGCAACCATCTATTCCCGAACTGGGACTACGATATTTCCTTCAAAGAGCCCTTTAAGACCTGCGCCTACCTGAACCTCGGTCTGGAGTACCGCTGGAATCAAAACACAACGATCAACCTGACCGGCTATAATCTTCTGGGGCTGTTTGACAAAGACCTGAACAAACGCCGCGTCGGCTTTGATGACCAGCTGCCCGGTCATTACCGCATTCAGCCGACCGCCGTATCCGGTTCGATTACCTGCCGTTTCTGACAGCCGCTCCAAACCATCCCTCAATAGGGAATAACAGAGACCAGCCGAACATTGCTGGCTATCGGCAGCTGATCATCCCGCTGCGGCGGCAGAAGTTCAAACTCAAAAACATGATTGTAGCTCGGCAGGTCCACCCCATTGGCATTCATCAGACTGGCGGCCCGAAAATAGGCCATCCCGTACGGACTGCCCGGACGCTGGATATCGGTAATCCAAAGATAGGGCGAGATTTCCTTCAAATACCGCAAATAACCGAAGCCCTTTTCTTTATTGAAGTAGGAGCACGTGCCGCGCACAAGAGAACCAATCTGCCCCCAGGGCACCTCGCTTTCCGTCGGCAGCAGATTGGGAATCACATAACCCGAAAAGTACTGGTCCGCCTCTTCTTTGAGCCGCCCGGATACATTGTCAAAAGCAATAACCTCCACCCGGCAGCCGCGATTCTGAGCGGCATTAACCACCTTGACAAAATCGCCATCCCCGGAAACCAGCACAATCTTATCCAAATGTTCCGACTGAATCAGCAGGTCCACAGCCAAATCCATATCCGCATTGGCCTTGCCGAACCGCTGGCCGGTCTCCTCGTCCACAAACCATTTGACTTCTTTGATGATGACTTTATAGCCCAAATCCCGCAGAAAAGAGTGAAACTTCTTGGCACTGGCCCCAAAAATCATATCATCAGACGCCCGGTCTGCATCAAAACTTACATAGGCATTCAGCCGGATAACCTGCGTTCCCTCCCGGCAGGCGAACTCCCGCAGGATATTGTACTGCATCCCGCGGCCGCCGTTTTTATAAACATAGGCGGCATCTACATATACCCCCACTTTCAAACTGTTATTCTGCTCTGTCATCGATAAATCCTTAGAAAAAAAATTGATAAAATATCAGACCGGCTCGTATTGTATCTGCAAAACCCCCTGCCGCAATTTTCTTCTTCTGTTTTCTTGCGCTTTCTTATTCTACCACCCCCTAAAATAAGAAAAAAGCCAGACTCCTATTCGGAATCTGGCTTCGGAGGAGGGTGATGAGAAGAAAATATTTGAATTATCTACAATTTCGGCCTCACAGCCCTCTTCACCAATGAACTTTCCAAAGTCCCCGCCTCTGCCTCTTTTTCGGCAAAAACTGAAAGATTAACCCCTTACGTCCTTTGCCTTGCTTATTCAAGACCAAAAATGTCTTTTTGGTCTTTCAGCCCCCTTACCCCTACTCCCCCATCCCCCGCTGTTTTTGTTTCTTTCAAGTTCTAAAACAAGCCAAGAACAAAAACATCAGAAGGGTTTCATAAAACATCTTCTATACAAACTATAGACCTTCTCCACAGAAGGTCAACAAAAAAACCTTTTTCCATTACAAAAAAAGAAAAAAACTATCATTTACGGACTATAGCTGTCTTAAACTCCCTTTGGAAATCTTTCAATCGCAGTTCGGATAAAGCGTGCAGAGCATCCATTGGGCGGCAAAGCCGGCAAAATCATCCCCTTCATACGCCGTCATCCATTGAGCGGCAAAGGCCGCCAGGTCATACAAATCCACCACACAATCCGGCACACCCCACGGGCCTGTCAAGTCATACGCACTCGTATGAGACAAAAGACAGACCCCCTCGCCGGTCATTTCATAATAACCCTGCGCCGCCTCTTCGGCCGTGAAGGCATAATTATAAATCCGGAACTCATCGAGGACCCCTTCAAAAATCTCCTGGCCCCCTACACCACTGCCCAGCGTCAGCACCGCCGTGGTATCGGATGGCAGGGCATAACCTCCTTCCGCCTGCAAAAGGCCATCCACATATATCTGGGCCGTGGTGCCTGTATAGACCACACAAATGTGCTGCCAGCGGCCTTGCGAAGAAATCCCCTCGGGTATGGCAAGCATCGTCTCCTCCGGCCACGCATTCATCTGGACATCCGCCGTCGAGATCGGGCTGTATTGCCACTTCGCCCAGACACTGACTGTCATCGCCCCTGTGTCCATGGCGGCATTCAGCGGCTCCGTCACTGCCCAGCCCGACGTGCTGCTCACCTGAACAGCTCCAGCCGGCGTGCCGTCCGCTCCTTCAACAAACAGCGGTACACCCGCAGCCGCAGCCGACAACCCCGTCTCTGTATCCACATACAAGCCATCTGTATAATCCGCCGCATCCAGCGTCCATCGGGCCGCCAGTCCTTCTACCGTAAGCAAGGCAAGATTGCTCAAACGCCATACACCGCTTTCATTGGAAACCAGACAGGCATACTGCCCCCTGTCGCTTATCTGAGTTTCTTCAATAACCAGCAGGGCTGAATACCGCTGCGTCTGGTCATCATAGAGAACCTGTGCAGTAATGCGAGAAGCAGCAGCATCCACCGGCCCTTCGCCGGCATCCGCAGAACGATACCAAATGACAGTCGGCGGTGTCGGGCTTTCAAATACCACTTCAAAGACCGCAGCAGCCGGAGCACGCACCCGCACATCAGCGGGGTGGCTGACAATCACCGGCGGCGGGCTGCCCGCTGTAAAGAGCATCTCCTCTGCTCCGCGGGCAATCGAACTGATGCGCACTTCATCCACCAGCCCCTCGAAGTTCTCGCCGCACATATCACGTGCATCGTTGCCCACAGAAAAATCAACGGCGACATACCTGTCCAGATCGGCCTGCATTTGAAAAGAAGCCAGCAGGGCCGCCTCGGCCGCACCGGAATCCAGCCGCGTCCAGTAAAATTTCAGATTGCCGGCCGTATTTTCCTGCCCATTATAGGTGACGGCTGCGTGGTACCACTGTCCCCCCTGCCAGGCATGTTCGCCGCTGGAAGGAATAGCCGCCACAAAGGTTTCCTGCGTACCGGTCAGTTTGATAAACTCCAGTTCGCCGGACGTATTAACCCGAAACTGCCACCCTCGGCTTTGTCCGCTGTCATCATCACCGCAGACAATCTGCATATGGTTGGGAATCGCATCCTGCTCCACATCAGGCCGAATCAGGGCCTCAAAGGTGAAGGCACCATCCGAACCGGTCAGATTATTAATACCTACCTCATCACTATAGGCACACGGCTGGTTTGCCGTTGTGTTCGAAGAGCCCTCATAGGTGTTCAGCGCCGTGCCGAACCCCTCATAAGAACTCGCCGATGCAGCGGCTCCATACGCAAGGGTCAGATGAATTGGATTGTTCGAGACAGCATCGCTTCCATCGCCTTCGAAATGGTACAGGTGCAGCGTATAAGCATCCGGAGTATAAGGTCCGACTATAGCCGCCCAAGCCCCGGCTCCCAGCAAAAGAACCATCCACCCGACCGTTGTTGTCATTTGTTTCACAGGTTCACCCCCAAATCCTTTTCATCAATTAGTCATTCAGCTGAAAATCCAACACCCGCAACTTCGTCGCCGCCCCGATAGTGGCCGGCGATTCCTGCATCATCACGGACAAGACCCCTTGCTTAAAACGTGCTGGGTCCACCAGGGCTTCACCGATAAAATAGCCGGGCTCGACATGAATAATCTGCCAGTCCGTCCACCGGTCGGCAGCGGTGGCCGCCTGAATCGTCAGGTCGCCGTCTGTAAAGTAAATGCCGGTATCCGTAAGGTTGACCGTCCGGCGCGACTGATAAACTACAAACGCATCGCCATTGGAGCGGATAAAGAGTTTGGGACGACTGCCCACATAATCCGGCAGTTCATTGCGATACCACGTGCCCTGCATATCCCGCCAATAATGGAAATACCGCCTGGCTCCCTCCGGCCCCCAGGTGCTCCAGCTGTAGCCCTGATAGGTCTCCGGTGTGCAGTGGAACATCACCACGTGAATCCGCCCCTGGCTGTCCACCGCCTGGGCCTGCTGATTCATCAGGCCGTAATATCGATCCAGCGTAACCACCTGAATCCCCGGCGAATTGAGAAAAATCAGTTCCTCGGTGGAAGAATTGCCGGTGGAGCGGCCGACAACCTGCAAGCCCTCATTGACCCACGTCAAACCGAAAATCGTCTGGAGGGGCTCCGGCCCTGTGCCCACACGAAGCCCCCGCGGCGGCTCATTATTATACCAGGTGAATCCTCCATCTTTGCTGTAAGAATAAAGAATATCATGATTGGCCCCGCCGGCTGTTTCACGCCAGCACCACGTCAGATGCAAAGTCCCATCCGGCCCATAACCGATAGGGCCGTTCAGATAGGGATTGCGAACCGTGCTGGTGCCCAGTGAATCCGTATAAGCTCCCGCTCTGGAAATCACCTTCCGCGTACGGCTCCAAAGCCCGCTGGCCGCATCATAATCTGCGATGGCCCAGTCGCCGTTGCCGGAGCTGTCGATGCGATAACCGAATTGAAGATTGCCGTCGGGAGTCTCCCAAAATCTCGGATAGGTCACGCTCGAATAGGACCGGCCTGACTCCAGATAATTTCGCACCGGCCCGAACAGCGAGGCGTTCCAGGTTACCGAGGCCGGCTCGGTCGCCGCATTCGGCTGAGAAAGCCGATAATGAAGCACTCCGCCGTGATGGTCAAAGGAAAGATGAATCGTGCCGTCGTTGGGACAGATGCCCATCGAGACAACATTGTGAGCATCGGTCGTGGTACTGAGGGTATAATCTGTCAGGGTCAAAACTTCCCACGTGCCGGCGGGAAGCTGCCGCCTGCCGACACAGACGTACCGGGAACCATTGTAATAAGTAATATACTGCCAGCCGTTGAAGGTGAGCAGGGCCTCCTGCTGGAAGGACAAGCCGTTAATCGCATACCCATAGGGTGCACCTCTGCCGAGCGTCATGGCATTGGCTGCCGCCGTACTGTCGCCGATTTTGCTCACACTCGGAAAAGCCCCGCAGACCGCCGCCCAAAGGGAAAAACCAAATCCTAACAGAACAATTTTCACATTCCCGATTGCATGACAATGCATCGATTCACCCCCAGTTCAGATGGTTCTTGTCAGTTTCGCTTAAGTTGGTCATTCCATAATTACTTGTTTGGAAGCCGCGGCAGCGGACTGGGAACCTGATACCCTCTGCTCCAGTGCAGTGTCCACAAGGCCTCCAGTTTTACCGTATCCGCGTGCAAATCGCGGAAAATGATGTTAATCTGCCTGCTATGCCGGTCGATGCAGAACCGCCGCATATTGTCACTGTTGGCGGGCAGCTGAGCGGCGGTAGAACCTTGCAGGGTCTCCGGCGGCACATCGTTCCCGCGAGGCCAGCCGATTGTCCAGACGCAATCAGCAAAAAGAGGCACAGTCGGCGAAATATCCATCCAGTTTTTGAAAAAGTACGGCGCATACATCGAATCGGTTTCATAGTAATAATCCAGGCCCACCCAGCCGTTGATGCCGATGCTGCCGATGGTGGAACGGCCTGTAGAACGGGCCCACGACCACGGCGTCCTCGCCGTGCCGTACTGGCCTGACGGATTGGCATACGGCCCGCTTGGGTCTGCCTGAAAGCGGTCGTATGGAGCCGATGGGCACAGCAGAATATCAATCTTCTTGCCCTCCTGATACTGCTGGGCATAATAGACATCACCCAAAAAAGGTGCCAGTTTGCCCATCCAGTAATCATCGGTCTCTGATGCATCCTTGCGGATAACAAACCGCTTACAATTATACTGCATCTCGTACAGTTCGACCGCTTTGGCGACCTGGGACAAATTGCTCTTGCAGACAATTTTGCGGCCCTGTTCCTTGGCCAACCTCAACGACGGCAGAATAATTGACAGCAGCAATCCAATAATAGCAATGACTACCAGCAGTTCTATGAGGGTAAATCCATTCGTTTCTGTTTTTATCCTTTTCTTGTCTGCCACATCGGTCTCCCAAATCTGCGGCTGCGGGCCGGGCCTTTCCCGGCCCGCAGCCAACGGTTAACTTTACTCTGCTAACAACTTATTTCCTCTTCCGTGCTGCCAGAAAAGCACCCAGACCAAGCAGGCCCATCGTTGCCGGCTCCGGAACCAGAATCCGCAGATTGTCTAAACTGCCGACAACACCCGTGCCGCGAACATCAGCATAGAAGCCGACCACGGTCCCGGCATTGGCATACGCAGGGGTTCGGGTCACCAGGACAGTCCGCGTTCCCTGGTAATACCAGCCCGCCTCATACGTGTTCTCTGCGATCCGGGCAATAAACAGCGTATCAATGGGGATATTGTGCGTCCAATCTCCCGCCAACGCGTATTCCGTCGTTCCATCGAAACCACGGCTGAAAAGCTGACCATTGTTCCGGCGATACATAGCAATATAATCCTTGCGAACGCCGGTCTGCGGTGTTGTTCCGCCCACATAAAGCCCGATATCCTGCGTACCGGTCGCACCGACAACAACATCTGCCTGAAGTTCATGACCGATACCGAGCGAAAGCCCGCTGCGAATAAAAGCGTGCTGCTCAATACCGTCATAAACGGTAGTGCTGATCTGGAGAACTCCATCCGCAATTTGCCAGCTGCTTACATTCGAGGCGCCGCCATTGTTGTCCAGAATCACTGTATTTGTGTAAGCACGCAGATCGCCGCTGAAATCATCGATCAGGACGGCCTGGGCGGCCACACCAATCAATCCCGCTAACATCAACACACATACTTTTTTCATCTTTCACATCCTCCGCTAAATTAGGTTTGTTTTTAACTGCCTTTCTTTCACAACAACACTTCTCACACACGCACACGCACACACCACTTCACACACTTTCTTGCGGGAAACAGGAACCCCCACAGGAGCCCCTGCGAAAAACCGCTTCTTATTCACCCATGGACAGACCGCCGGCCAGCCAACCCTGTGCAAAGACCGCCAGGTCCGCCAAATCAATCCGGCAGTACGAGGTTCCGGTGTTGTCCAGGTTGTACCGGCTTCCTGCAAAGTCCGGCTCCACACACGGCCGAACCCCTGTCGCGTTAAAGGACTCAGAAGCAATGGTCCAGCCGTCGAGGGCATAGTTGTAAATCTTCAGTTCATCTATCCAGCCGTCAAATTCTGCATCAGCCGCAAACTGACTGCGGCCGATGTAATTCAGCGTCGGCTGAAAATCAACCGGATTGATCGTCATAGCCGTATTGACCGCCTTGGGTTCACCATTAACAAAAATCCGTCCCGTATTCCCTTCGAGTGTTACGGCCACATGAACCCACTGACCGACGGGCAGAGGACTTGTGGAAGCAATCTGCTCGCCGCTGCCGTTGTTCAGCACAAAGCGGCACTCGCTACCGTTGCTGGGCGTCAAAAATACATAATGCGAGGTATCGTTGCCGAAATCAAAAATCCGCTGCCAGTTTGCCCCGCCTCTCCAATAAACCCAGGCCATCACCGTCATATCCTTATAATCCGCCGCCCCTGCCGGCAGCTGGGCATACTGGCCGTTCGGATCAGTATCGTGATCGCCATTGTCAAACAGCAAACTGTACTGTCCTACTGAACTGGAAACCACATTCGTATCCAGCCTCGGCAGACCGGCCGTGCCTTCCTGCATCAGCATCATATCCTTGCCGCCAGCCACATCCGGCGAAGTCTGACCGATGAGAACCTCCAGCGGATAATAGGAAACCAGCCGCTTAATCTGCAGCGTCGCCGAGGAAGAATCCGTCGAACCAACCTCGTTGGACGCCCTGCAGAAATAGACGCCTTCGTCGCCAACCTGGGCATTTTCAATCGTCAGCGTTGCCGCCTCGGCACCGGAAATCACCGATCCCGAGCCGGTCGGCCCATCGGCCAGAAGCGTCTGATTTTTATACCAGGCATACGTAACGCCTGCCTCTTTGACCAAAGCCGCCTCGAATCGAACTGTATCGCCGCTGAAGACAAACTGATCTTTCGGATGCACCGTAAAGGTCGGCACCAGCGAGAGCGTCTTGAAGCTCCAGATCGGCCCGGTCAAGGTCTTTGAATCAGTGGGGCCGGAATTGTTAATGCTTGCATCTGCTCGCCAGTAATAGGCCTCTCCGTCCTCCAGAGCTATCGGAACGGCAGCGGTAATCGGATTGTCCAAATCCGTTACCTCTACCGGCGCGACCTGCAGAAAGTTCGGCTCTCCGTGCTGAATATACAGAAAATGCTTGGTCACACCAGCGGCAGACGCCTTGTCCCACTGAAGATGAGCAAGTTCGTAATCAACGTCCCGCCGGCCGGTTTCCGGCACTGGATTTGTAACCCACGGAATAGAGGTGCGAAGCATCATAGCATCGGCAGCACGGGCAATCCGGCTGATGCGGACCTCATCAATCAGCCCTTCGAAATTTTCATCGGCCAAGGTGAATACCCGCAGTTCGTTACCGATACAAAGTCGGGTTTCATCGTTTGCATCCAAATCCGCCGTCATCGTAAAGGGCCCGCCCACCTGAACCGCTGATGTTGCCGAACCCAGCGGCGTCCAGTAAAGTTTGAGATTGCCGGCGACATTAGGCGTGCCGCTGTAGGTTACGGCCACATGGTACCACTGGCCGGCAGTATAGGTAATCGGTGCATCAAACGCTGTGGTAGAACCGGAAAGGGTCTGAAACCGCAGGGTTGTGCCGGTGTTTTGTATCCGCAGCTGAAAACCGCGGTCGGTATTGCCGGCATCCGTTTCGCCGCTGAGAATTTCCATATGCCCCAATAAAGACCCCGCCGCTTTATCCGGACGCACAATGGCTTCAAAGGTAAACGCCCCATCCGAACCGGTCAAATCGGAGATGAGGACTGTCTGGTTATAGTCGCCCACTCGTCCGGCAAAAGGTCCGTTATTTCCGGCAGTATTGTCATACGTGTTGGCTGCGTTGCCGTATCCAGCCAGCGAAGGCGCCTGGGAGGCATTGTTATAAAAAGCCATATCAATCGGCTTGGTTCGAACCATATCCGGAATCACACCATCACGGCTAAGCACATCAAACCGCCATAAATGCAGGGTATCTCCATCCAGCGGATACGGACCCGCAGGGATTGCCCATACCGCCAGCCCGCTCAAACAAACTATCCCAACCAATATCATCTTTTTCATCGTCTCATCTCCTCTTATCGCTATCCGTGTCCTCATTATCCGCTTTATCTGCCGCTACTCATACAGACCGCCGGCCAGCCATTTGCTTGCAAAGGCCGCAAAGTCCGCCAAATCAATCCGGCAGTACGACGAAATCGTATTATCAAAATTAAACTGACTGCCTTCAAAATCAGGATTCACACAGGCCGGCTGGCCCGTTACGCTCGAATAGGACCGGGCAACCTCCTCCGGTGTCCAGGCATAATTATAAACCCGCAGGTCATCAATCAGGCCGCCATAAAAATTAGCCAGCACATTCCGGTCAGCCGTCGTACGCGTCGTCCCCAGCAGTACCCCTCGCTGCCAGGCCGCATACAAAGCCGGCGTGCCGATCGTGGTATCCTCCGCTGCAATTCCGCCATCCACATAGATTCGCCCGATTGTTCCGGCTTTCCACACAGCTGTAACCAGATGCCACTGATTGTCCGTGAGCATATCAAAGCCGGTCATCGTCGGACGACCCTGAACGGTCACAATTTCCTCTGCTTCCCCGCGAACGTTGATGCGGGCATCCGCCGTGCCGCCGCTGGGCTCCAGACTCAGTGCAAAACCGGTGGTAATATTGTCATTGTAATTGGTATAAAGACCGCCCGTTTTGGAGGCCTTCACCCAGCAGGCAATGGTCCCCTCGTTGAGACCGCCGCCAACGCCGCCGGCCAGAGAACCCGCCTTCGGATAGGCCGCCGTACCGAAATCTACATACTGCCCCACCCCGTCCAGATGCAGGGCATAACCGCCTTCCATCCGGTCTGCGGTGAACGCCAAAGAAGCCAGATTGGGATCCGGCAGCGACAGGTCAAAGGCCCGGCCATGATTGCCCTCGCCGCTGGAATCATTCAGATTGTTCTCAAAGGAATAGGCCGCCACCAGCCGCCCGATTGCGAGGGATACAACATTGGAGAACACATCAGGCAGCGGTCCGCCGCCGGACTTTGTCGCCTCATTGGAAACACGGCAGTAGTAATGTCCCTGATGGGACAGCGAAGCATTGACAATCGGCAGGGTCGGCTCATCGGAACCCACCGGCATATCACTTTCATCAATCTGGTCATCCGCTGAATAGAACCACTGATAATGTGCCGGCGTGACACTGTACACCTCAATGCTGAAAGCCGGCAAGGCGGACTCGCCCAGCCGAACCATTGTCGAGACCGGCTGCGTATGAATCAGCGGCACCATACTGATTGTCTCAAATGTCCAGGTCGGCCCAGCAATATTATTGGGGTCGCCCGCATGATAGACGCCGCCCTGGCCGTTATCCACTCCTTCCTCAATTTGCCACGAGTACTTGCCGCTGGCGTTCAGCTTCGGGCTGGGCACAAACACGGCATCCGTCTGCTCAGCATCGGGCTGAGCAACGCTGCCGACATAATAAAGATTCGGGTCTTCCGGAAAGAGGGCCTTGTCTTTGGATAGATAGACATAATGCTTTTTAATGACGGGGTTGACCGGATAAAGCCCTGCCGGATCGATGCCGGCTTTCCACTTCAGCACCAAATCCACCTTGCCGGTAGTACCCTCAGGAACCCCCACCATCGTGGCTCCATCAGCCGGCTCCGGCTCGTGAGGCAGATACCGCGGGCTTTCAAAGCGAAGATTATCCAGATCGCCGTAGGTCGTTACAGATCGCACATCACCAAAGAATCCCACGGCATTGCCGATATTTGTATTGTCGATCGTCCCCGTTGCGAAATCGACATAGCTTGTACCGTCAACAATATATCCCAACGCAAACTCATTCAGACTGTTGCGGCGAATGTACAGGCCGGTAACATGGTCCTTCGGGTTTTCCGGAAGTCCGCCCGCATAAAGCGTAGCCCCTACGGATGTTCCATTTACAAAAAGCCCCTTCAGATTAGTATTGTCGGCCTGGGCATAGACGGCAATATAATCCCGGCGTGTCTCTCCGCTGGTGCCGGCTGGTACCGCCGGCGGGTTTTTGACAGCTGCCACCGCAATTCCAATATCTGCACGCGTCGTCGTGCCCCAGGTCAAATCCGCCACCAGCATATTCCCGACGGCCAGCGCATAGTCATCACGAAGCAAAAGCACCTGTTCGGCCTCCGTGCCGCTGGATTTGGTAATGCGAAGAACCCCATCAGCAGACTGAAATTTCACGTTGCGAGCGGTATCCTGATCCAGAACACAGGTAAGCACATACTCCGACAAACTGCCGTCTTCAAAATCATCAATCAAAAGAGAAGGGATATAGGCCCCTGCCGTCAAACTGAATACCCCCATCAGCAAAAATACAATACCTTGTTTCATCACACATCCTCCATAAACAGATACATTTTTTCTGTTTTTCTATTTCTGCAATTCGAGGAACGGCTCTGCAAACAATGTCCAGTCGCCGTTGTTGGTTTTGTCGCTGCCCTGCGTCGTCACCAGGGTCAGAAACCGATCTTCCGGCCCAATCTCCACCGCCACAGCTCTGGCCGATTCATAAGGCGTCATATCCTGCTGCACAAATCGCACCTTTCCATCCACCAGCACATAAAAAGACGCCGACGGTTCCTGCGGAAAATACGGATACTGCTTCATAATCTCCCAGTAATCGCGATAGGTTTCAGACAGCCCGCACAGGGCTGTAAACCGCCGGATTTCCATCTTCGTAAAATCCCGAATGGCCTGAAGATCGAACGTAATTCCCTGATTGCTGCTCAAATAAATGGCGGGATTTTCCGCTGTGCCGTATTCTTTTCCATTCAGCCGCAGCTGATGGCGCGGCACCTTCACCGTCAGGGCAATCTGATGCCACGCGCCGTTGAGCACCCCCAGCCAATACCGGCCGTTGGTTGGCTCAAACTCAAAAGCCAGCCCATTGGAACTCACCTGCGACAGTCCATTCGGGATAAACACACCATCCACAAAAGCCGTATCCCGGACCGGCACATACTCTCGGGGTCCCTCCGAAGATGTAAAAGTTTCCAATGCTGTAATTTGACCGTGATAATCAATGCCGGCATTGAGACGTCCGGTACCAAAGCCGTTGCCCCCGCCGACAATATCCGCCAGATTGACGTTCTGCCCCTTCCAGACAAACTGCGTCTGAGGAGAGAACCGACGAACAAACCCATTTCCCCGAAAAGCAATGTCCTCCACCTGCCCGCCGGCGGTTACCGCCTTGGCCTGCCCCTCCTGAAGTTCGCACTGATTCTTCGTGTTCTTGGCCAGAGCCGAAATCAGCATCGTCTTGCCGGCCATCACATGCACTTCCATCCCGTCCGGGTCTGTCTTGACCCCGAACTCCGTGCCCAAATCAATAATCTTTGAATAGGGCGTACTCACCGTAAAACCGACGGCCGGCCCGGGCACAGAGGCATAAAGCCGACCGTGCCGCAACTGCACCTGGTCATCAGTCAGAATAGAAAACTCAGCAGGACCTTCCAGCACAACCGTACTGCCGTTATCGAACTGAATCGCGGCCATTCCCTCCCGCAGCCACAGGGGTTGGGACTGGGTACTCAGCCGCATCCCCTCACGAAAAGCCGCTGAATCCCATCGGGCATTCAGCGTACCAGTCAAGGTGGCTACTTCCCTACCCAGGTCAGGAGGAATCAGCAACGCGTAAGTAATCAGGAACACCAGCGCCGCCGTGGACAAAAGCAGAGCATAAAGGGACAACTTGCTGACCCCTTTTCGGCCCGCAGAATTAGCCGGCCTTGAAGGAGCCGCAGTAGGTTTTCCGACCGGCCTTTCAACCTCCACCGCCTCAGCTTTCTGTTCAAACTCGGACAGGGCCAGCCACAACGATGTCTCCAGAACCGGTGAAGCCGTCTCTTGCGGCAAGTCGGCAACCGAAATATCTCCCGGCTGAATCAGCGCAGAATACTGCATCATGTATTCCACATAATAATTCAGTGCGGCCGGGTCTTCCCGCAGCCGCTGGGCCAGATGCTTTTTCTGCTCAGGAGTAATGACTCCCTCGAGCATCAGGAAAATCAGCTCGCTGAGCTGGTATTCTGCGGCAATATCCTTCTTCATCGAAATCCCCACTGATGAATCGTTTGATTGACGCAGCGATGCAGAACCGTATGAATGCGAGCCAGGGCTTTATACAACCCCTGTACCGGCCGCTCAATCCGTTCGGCCAGTTCGGTAATCTTCAGCCCCTGCTCATACCGAATCTCAATCAACTTCTTATCTCGTTTGTCCAGTTTTTTCAGGCATTCCTGCAACGCACTGACTCGAATTTTCATCTCATCCATTTTCCGATGATAACAATCCGAAATTTCCATCAGCAGCGACTCATCAAAAACCTCTTCGCTGCGGCTTTTTGCTCGGAAGTATGCCAAAATCTTAAAACGAGCTATTTTAATGCCCCACGCCCCAAAATTCGTTCCGGGCTCAAATTCATCAAAACGTTCCCACATCAGCGTCATCGTTTCCTGCATGATGTCATCTGCATCCGGGCAATTGCGAACCATGGAAAGGATATACCCATAAATCACCTTCTGACTGTTCATCAGAAGCTTAAAAAACTCATCGCTTCGGGACACGTTTTGCTTTTGGTTATCCATAACAACCCTTGCGGAATGCAGATAAATCTCCCGCTTCCTCAAGTTATTCCCCTATTTTAAAAAACTGGAGGGTAAAACTTGAAAAAAAAAACTTCAACAAACTCCCGCCAAGAGAAAAAGAGACATAAAAAATCGATTAGGAGGAAGAAAAGGGCATAGGGGATATTCCAGGGCTGGAATGTCCTCTAATTTTTATTGGGTTGCGGGCTGAAAAAACTTTTTCTCAAAAGCAAAGAGGATTTTCCGGATCACTGCAAGCAAGCCATTGCCTGAGGAACACAATCAAATCCTCCAGGTCAATCATTCCATCAGCGGTTAAATCCGTCTCTTCGGTGGGGTCTGGAATCTTGAAGTAAGGTTCTCCCTCCGCTAAGTACAAAATTGCGGCGGCATCCAAAGCCCTGTCGTAAATACGCACTTCGTCGATGTTGCCTATCCAGTTTCTGGTAGATGTGCTGTTTACACGGCTTCCTATATAGACAGGGTCGGCAGTCGTATTGACGGCACCTGCGTCAGTTTCCGCATCCAGCCGGCCGTCAATATAAAGAAGGACCTTGCTGCCGGTATAAACGCCGGCCAAATGATGCCATTGCCCATCCAAAACAGGAGTTGTTCCGTTGGCCTGATACTCGCCGCCGCCGGCTTTGTTGAAGTGAAAGGAAATAGAATTGGTTTCATTATTGCGCATCAATCGCCAGGCGTTAAGACCCTTGGTTACGACGGATGCCCATGGATGGGTCAGTCCGCTGCTTCGAATCCACACGGAAACCGCGGCACCCTGCGAAAGATGAAGGGCCGTGCTGTTTCGACAACTCAAATAACTTGTCCCGGCTGCGCCGTTGAAATAGACCGATTGGCCGCGATGGCCGAGGTCAAAAACCGGGCTGCCCCCCGATACAGCATCATAGCCATGCCCGGAGGCATCCGCATAGGTACCGTCCAGCGGCCAGTAGGCAGCCAGATGTTCCGTGCCCGGCTCTGCGGGAGTGATGGTTTCGCGGTAATCTTCCATCCACTGCTGGGCCAGTTTCTGCAAGTCCAGCAGGTTCACCAGACAATCGGGCTGCCCCTCCGGGCCGCTGAAATCAGACGCATATCCGCAATTCAGCGACCGCAGCAAGGCACAATCCACACTCAGATTGGTATAAAACTTCACCTCATAAAAACTGGTCCATGCCGGATACGGCCCTGTATTGCCGCGGCCGGTGATGCGGATATACCGGGCCGTTACATCCGGAATATCGAACATCTCCATATCCCGCGCAGTGCCGCTGTTTTGGCCGCCTGTAAGCACCGCTGTCCAATTGACCAGATCTTCCGACGCCTCCACATCAAAATAATAAAAACGCTGCTCGCCCAGATAAAACGCAATGCCCACTTTTTCAACCGTGCGGAGCGCACCAAAGTCAAAAAGAATCCATGGATAGTTATCCCCCGCCCAGCGAGTAGCCAAATTGCCGTCAGCAGCATTCTCAGGAGGATTGGCCGTCTCATAATGACTGGCAGAAACCGAGGCGACAGAAATTGTGTTTTCAATCTCAAACTGCCATGTGCAGACATCGGTGTATTCCCGGCCGTCCCGCATCCCCACCGCCCGAATTTCATTATCCCCCAGCTGCAAATGAATGGCCTGCTCCCACAAGAAGATATGATCGCTGCCGGTGCGAAGCCCCTGCGAAACACCATTGACAAAAAGTTCAACCGTCGGGCAGTTAGAATACACCTTTACATACTGCGGACAGGAGGTTCTCGGCGTAAATCGCCGGCTGGTGATATAAACCACCGGCTCACTGCTCCAGTTGGCTTTGTACCAATAAAAGACATCCTTTTTCAGGGTGCGGTCTCGTGTAATCATTCCCTTGTCATTGAGGCCGGGCTGGCCGCCTTCATTGCGGCTGTCCACAGCAAAATCAAATCCGTTCCAGATGGTCTTGCACCACAAAAACGGCCGTTCCTTCATCGCCTTCCAATGCACTTCATGAAGAGTGCATTGATACTCTTCCGGATGCCACGCCCCTCCCGGCGAAGGCCAGGCGGCATATTCCTCGTGGTGGTAGGGATTGGCCCCCGCTCCGTATTCTGTAATTCCGATTTCATCCGTCGAGCGGCTCGAATGGATGCTGTCGGCCCACGTCGCAAAATAAGAGGCCGGCGTGCTGCCGTACCAGCCGTAATAGCGGTTGTAGGCAAGCAAATCCGTAACATAGGACCAGGCCGCCGTATCAGAGGTGTTGTTGTGGGCTGCCGCCGTCAGGCGGGTCGGGGCTTCTGCCTTAGCCAAATCATGAAGCTGCTGAATAACCGTCTCCGAGCCGCTGGTAGTCAGTTCATTATAGAGCAGCCAGAAGCAGACAGACGGATGATTGAAGTTCTGCCGAATTAGTTCCCGCAGCTGGTCTTTGCAGTTCTCGATAAACTCGTCCGTAAACACCACGCCATTCACAATCGGGATTTCTGTAGAGAGCACAATCCCCATCTCATCCGCCAGGTCATAAACCTTCTGCGCATGCTGATAGTGGCTGAGACGAATCCAATTGCAGCCCATTTCCGCCATCAGTTCCATATCCTGCACGCGGTCCTGGTCGCTGATGGCCCTCCCTTTGTCCGTACGGTCTTCATGCATGGCCACGCCATGCAGGTCCAGATACTGTCCATTCAGAAAGAACCCCTGGTTTGCATCTACGGAAAAGTAGCGGAAGCCCAGCGGCTGACGGACGGAATCCGCAACCGTTCCATCTATTTCCACCTCGGTGAGCACAGAGTACAAATAGGGGTCGCTTGGTCCGTGCCACAAATGCGGATTTGCAATCTGGGTGTTCAGCAGGACGGCCTGCGTCGTCCCGCCGGCGATGGCCTGTTCGGTCTCAAGCGTATCAACAAGCGCATCGTCTGCATCATAAATCTTCGCCCGCACCACCGCCGTACGGCTGTCCGCTCCGGCATTTCGAACAAGCACCTTCACTTCCAAATCAGCAGAGGCCGAACTCACCTGCGTCGGCTTCAAATAGACACCGCTGGAGGCATAATCGAGCAGCGTGATATGAACCGGCTCAGTCAGAACCAGCCGTACCGGCCGGCATATACCGCCATACTGATTAAAATCACCCGACAGCGGGGCAATGGACAGCGAACTTGAATTATCCGCCCGCACCGCAACTACGTTTTCCGAATCGAACCGCACCAGGTCCGTAATGTCAAAACAGAATGCTGCATACGCACCCGAATGCGTTCCTGCCGGCAGGCCGTTGCAGTACACCTGCGCCTTTTTGCCGACCGACTCAAAAAACAGATAAACCCGTTTGCCCGCATCCGCCGCAGAAAGGGTAAAGTGTTTGCGATACCACGCCGGCCCGCGGTAATAATTGCCGCCGCCGTCCTGCGCATCCAGAGCATTATAGGTATGCGGGACAGACACCGCCTCCCAGCCGGAATCATCAAAAGCCGACTGTTCAGCACCGGATGCCTCAGCCCGGTAAAACCGCCACTGGTCATTCAGCGGCACTTCCAGACGCTGGGCACTGCTCAAACCCGCGCCGATTATCCCGATACCCAACAAGACGCTGCCAATGAACAATCGCCGTTTCCTGTGTACGTTCACGTGCTCTTCTTTCTTTGCATAAAAGATTTTTATTGGCCGGCGGCCGGATAAAGACCTTCGGCAAGCCAGTAATCCATCATCCCGACAATATCTTCCAAATCCACAACACAATCCCAGTTCAAATCCAGCGACTCCGGATACGGATACATACAGTGAGCCGTTTGTTCAAACAAGGCCTGAATTTCTGCCTCACTAAGGGCATAGTCATAGATTCGGATTTCGTCCATCGCTCCCTGATAATAGGCATCCGATGACCAGTTGCTTCGTCCGATGTAATTTTTCGTCCGCTGCACGCCCCACGGCCACGTCGAGGTGCCGGTCTGAATCACCTGTCCGTTCTTGTAAATCTTGACAGAGCCGGACGTATTAATAGTCGCCGCAAAAAACTGCCAGCGATTCAGTTCAATCGCATTGGAGGCCGTAACCGTTCCGTCGGAGGTATCTTTGCCGTAAACCTTAAACAGCAGATGATTGCTGGTGCCGGAACGGGCCAGGATAATATTGTTTGCCGCCGCACCATTGCCCAAATCAATAAAGCGGGCATAGTTCTTCACCGCAGTCGGCCTGGCCCACAGAGCCACTGTAAATCCGTTGTCAAACTCATCAAAGCCGGCCGGCAGTTCGATATAATCATCCACCCCGTCAAACATCAGCGCCGTGCCCAGATTGCCGTTGACACGCCCGCTGTCAAAGGAAAGCCCGCCCTTCAGTTGCCCGTGCATCCCCTTTCCGCTTGAATCAAAAGCCGTTGTGCCGCTGATTTCGTCCAGCGTCCATCGCCCAATCATTTCCTTGACCGTATCCTGAATGCGCTGCCAGACGCGGACCCAGTCAATCTTCATCTGAACCGAACTGCTGGTCGGCGCCGGCCAAGTGGCCGGGTCCGGATGCTGCCAGACCTCGCCGCTCCAGTCGCCGCCGACATAATAGTCCAGAATCAGATACATACTGCCGAAATCGTTCGACGGCGCAAAATCATTCAGACTGCGGACATAACCGTCGTCAAAATAATAAGCCACATACCACGGACGCCAGTCCAAAGCATAGGTATGAAAACCAGCCGACAGATTGCTGCTGCGCCAGTGCGTGGCCATGTTGGACTGGCTGTCGCCGTAGTGAATATTGGTAATATAGCGATACCGCTGGTTGTTGTCGCCTTCAACATTATACAAAGGATACTCTACTACATCAAACTCCGGCGGCCAGCCGTCCGTGAGCATCCAGAAATTGGCCCACGAGCCCCGCGCTCCGGGCATTTTAATCCGCGCCTCCGCATAGCCGTACTTAAAGCGGAACTTGCTGTAGCCGGTCGAAATCGCTCCCGACGTAAATGAATGCCCCGCATACGACTCGGCCTTGGCTGTAATCGTCAGACACCCGTCGCCGACGGTCACGTTTTCATCCCGATTGTAGGCATCGCCCTTATAATCCCTTGTCCAGGGATGCTGGCTGATCCATTTGGTGCGATCCAGCGAAGTCCCTTCAAATTCATCATCGAAAATCAGTTTCCAGCTGTAGCCCGACCCGTCAGGCGGAGCGGCCTGCAGCACCACCCCCGCGGCAATCAAGAAAAACACCGGAAAAATCCTGTTTGACATCGACGCACTCCTCTGATTGGTTTCGTTTACGGCCATAAACTGCTTCTAAGCCAGGCCAGAACAAAAGCCGCCAAATCTTCCATATCAATTACCCCATCCAGAACCAAATCCGCTGCACGGGGCTGTTCAATAATCCGCAAAGGTCCAAGACCGGCCAGATACCGGATATGCTCTTCCGTCAGCGGCACCGTATAAATGCGGACATCATCAATCCAGCCCGTCCACGTTCGATCCCTCAGGCGGTCCGCACGGCCTCCTATATAGACAGGGTCTGCGTTGGTATTCACGGCTGTCGGAGTCGGACAGGAGGCATCCAGTTTTCCATCCGCATACAAGGCAATTTGACTGCCGTCATAAACAGCCGCCAGATGATGCCATTGGTTATCCACAACAGAGGTGGTTCCGTTGGCCTGATATTCGCCTCCGCCGGCACGATTAAAATGGAACGAAACGGCATTGCTGAAATTATTGCGTATCAGCCGCCACGAAGTAAACCCTTTCGTCACCACCGAAGCATATTGGCAGCTCAAGCCCCCGCTTTTCACCCATACACTGATGCTTCCGCCCTGCTGAAGCGCAATGGAGCTGCTGTTTTGACAGTTCAGATAGCTGGCGCCGTCAAAAAAAACACACTGCCCGCTGCGGCCTTCTGCAAAAACAGGATTTCCGCCGGCTGCCGCATCATAGCCATGCCCTGTAACGTCCTCAAAAGTCCCTTCCATCGGCCAATAAGCCAGCAGGTTGGCCGTACCCGGGTCAACCGGCCTGATGGTCAGAGCATAATCTTCCATCCAGCCGGCCGCCATCATCGCCAAATCTTCAAAGTCCACCAGGCAGCTGCCGTTCAAATCCTCCCTGGCGGCTGTGCATTGCTTCGGCAGCAGCCGGATATTATCAACCCGGATTGTCCCCTCCCCGCCCGCAGAAGATGCCGACGGCGAGCCGACACCAAGCGTCATTTTCCTGATTTGCGTACAGTTAATTCCGGCAAAATCAGCCAGAGGAAAGCCGAGTTCCATCCACATCGCCGTGCGCACCACATTGGGGTCTGCCAGCGACTGGACCGCCGAACGCCCCTGCTCATCTTCCAACCGAACATAAATAGTATCAGCCGCATTGGCCGCATTCCCGCGGACTAATATGGACAAATACTCTGCGCCGTGCAAGGTAAAGTCTTTGGCCTCGGCAAACACACGCAGCGTCTCCGAACGATACGGCGGCTGGCTGTTGCCGTAGGTCATCTGAAGGAAGTTGTCGCCGAAATCCCCCAGCGAAATCCGGCAGCCCGTCCCATTCGCCGTTCCATCAGTCCACTGTGCCTTCAGCTGCTCATCGGTTTGATAGGCCTCAAATAAATCAAGTGTTGTCGGCTCTTTGCTGAGGATATACTTCTGCACTTCGCTGCCGGCCAGCAGATAGGCCCCCACCCCAAACACATCGGTTGTGTTTGCTGTTGTTGCCGTCGGACCGGCCCCGACCGGCTGCACCCATCCGATCAGTCCGCTGGGCTGGACAGCGGTCTTCAGGGCCTCCCAGCCGGCTTCCACCGCCGGCCGGTAAGTCTGCTCATCCAGAAAACCATTATTGATACCCCAGGCCAGTCCATAGGTGAAAAAGCCCGTGCCGCTGGTTTCCGGATTGTTATAATGTTCAGGGCTGAGCAGGTCCGAATACCAGAAGCCGTCCGGCTGCTGAAGCGAAATCACCCTGGCCGCCATTTCCTGCAGCAGCGTGATATAACGGGAGCGAAGAGGATCATCCAGCGGCAGATACTGCAGCACGCGCGCCGTGCCCGCCAGCACCCAGCCGTTGCCCCGCGACCAGAAAACCTTTTTCCCATTATACCGCTCATTAAAATAAGTGATATCGCGGAAGAACAAATGCTCCTGCGTATCATACAGACACGACTGAGTTTGTTCCCACATCCTATGCACCAGCTCAGCATAGCGGCTGCCGCCGAGGGCACGGTCCAGACGCACAAATGCCGGCGGCGCCATAAACAGGGCATCACACCACCACCATACATCATTGCCGCCGGCTACATTGCAGTAAAAATCCCGCGGATCATCGACCATCATATCCGCCACATACTTGAAATGCGCATACCGGACCGGCTCCGGCTCATCCAGCAGATACAATTCAAGGTACGTCTGCGCACAGGCCTGATTGTCCGCATGGCGGGAATCCGAGGCCATCCGCCAGTTGTATTGCTGGGCCCACTGACGGCTTTTGTTCAGATAGGTTTCGTCTTTAGAGGCCTCATAAAGGGCCATCATTCCGGCGAATAAAGCGCCGCGTTCCCAGCTTACGGAACTGTTCCATGTGCTTTGCGTCAGCTGCCAATCGGCGACTTTTTTCATCCACGAAAGGTACGAATTGGACAGTTGGGAGGCAGGCCGAACTTGCGGACCTTCGGCAAACAAAAAAGCGGAAAAAGCAGATGAAAAAACGAAAATGCTGACTGACTGCAAACACCAAGAAAAAGATTTCATAAATACCCCCAGCCGATGCTCTGGACTCCCGCACAGGGAAGGAACCGGAACCCCGCAAGGGGCTCCGGTTCGCTGTTTCATTTTAAACGGTTCAGGAACAAGCGGCTACGGATACAATCCTTCCGCCAGCCAGTTCTGTGCAAAGGCAGCAAAGTCCGCCAAATCAACCCGGCAGTAGGACGTTCCTGTATTGTCAAAATTGTAAACGCTGCCTTCAAACGATTTATTGATGCAGGGCTTGATGCCGGTCAAAGTGAAGTATTCCGCAGCGATAGTATCTGCATCCACCACATAGTTATAAACCCGCAGGTTGTCCACCGCACCAGCCAGGAAGTTGAGCAGATTGGTGCGGTCCGATGAATTGCGGCTGGCTCCAAGCAGAACCCCTCGCTGCCAGGGCAAAAACCGGGCCGAGGTGCCTGCGGCAGCGGAAGCTGCCTCCTGGCCGTCCACATACACCCGAAGCGTGTCCCCTTGCGACCAGGTTGCACCAATCAGATGCCACTGGCCGTTATACATCCCAAAGCCGGGACGATCCGGACGCCCTTCAGCAGTTGCAATTTCCTGATATTCGCCGGCCGGCCCTTCGCCCCGCACATTCAGTCGGGCATTAGGAGCCGTATTCAGCGAAAGGCCGAAACCGGTCGTGGAACCGTCATTGTAATTGAGCAGCACGGTTCCTGCCGCCGTCGGCCGGACCCAGCACAAAATCGTGCCTTCATCCAGACCGCCGCCGAGGCCGTTGCTCAGCGGCCCTGCCTTCGGATAGGCCTCTTTTCCGAAATCCACGTACTGGCCGGCTCCATCCAACACGACATAATAGCCGTCAATCGGTTCCGCATTGGCAAACGTCGGCTTAGCCGCCGGATTATTCGGGTCGTTATAGTTCATTCCAACGCCGTCATTGTCTTCCACATCATCGGCAAAACTGTTTTCAAATCGATACTGAGCCACCAGACGGGCAACCTTCAGCCATACCACATTGCTGTACACATCCGCACTGCTTCCGCCGCCGGACACAGTAGCGTTATTCCAGACCCGAACGTAGTAGTATCCCTGATTCGACACGGAGACCTCCGCAATCGTCAGTGTCGGCGAATCCTCACCAACCGGCGTATCGTTGCCGATTTGGTCATCCGCCGAAAAATACCACTGATAATGGGCCGGTGTAGTGGAAACAACCTCTACAGCGAAAGCCGGAGAGGCCGGGCTGCCCAGCGGCACTGTCTTCTGGACCGGCTGGGTCTGAATGACCGGAACGCTCGGAACCGTCTCAAAACTCCAAATCATTCCGAACAGATTATTCGGATCCCCCGGCGAAAAGACGCCGCCCTGGCCGTTATCCAACCCTTCTTCAACCATCCAGAAATACTTGCCGCCGGAATTCAGCTTCGGGCTGGGGACAAACTCCGCATCCGTCTGTTCAGGCGTGGGCTGTTCAACGCTGCCGGCATAGTAAAGATTCGGGTCAGCAAAGATGGTTTGATCTTTGGAAAGATAGACATAATGCTTTTTAATGGCTGGATTGACCGGATAAACCCCTGCCGGATCGACGCCGGCCTTCCACTTCAGCACCAAATCCACCTTGCCGGTATTGCTGTCAGGGGTTCCCACCATAGCCGCTCCGTTGGCCGGCTCCGGAAAATGTGCTTTCAGCAGCAAATCCTGCGGCACACTCAGCGACTCTCCCGGCATAATGCTGATGTCATCGACATAGACTTTCAAAGAAGCGTTGTTATTCTGTGCCCGCCAGTAAAGACGGTCCAGCGCTGAAGTCGTCGCTGTGCGGAAAGCAAAGGTGCTCTGTGTGCCCTGATAGAGCAGCAGATCGTTTGCCGTGGCATCTCGTACATCCGTCTTCAAATAAAGTTTCATTGTATCAGCGGCATTATTCACCACCACCCACAGGCAGTACCACGTATTCGCCGTCAGGGTCTTCAGGGCCCGATAGCTGCCGCCGTCACGAGCATCCAGACTCCCATTGGTCCAGCGAAACTGAACTCGAAAAGACCCCCAATCGGTTCCGCCGGTTGGAGGCGTATCCAGATCAGTCAGTCCAAACGACTGGTCTGTATTGCCGTTGGTACGAAACCGCAAAAACAGGGTTTTGGTCTCTCCCTCCGGGATAGAGGCCTCCGAACTCAGAATACAATAGGCCGCCGTCTGATTGCCTCCTTGGGAAATGCTCATTACCTGATTGAACGGATTATCAGGGTCTATCTCAATAATTGCATCATTATCGGCCGTGTTGGCTTTCCAGGCGGTTGTTACATTATCCACAGGCCCCAAGGCATATCCATCAAAGTTATCCACCAGGACGGCCTGCGAATACACCGCCAAAGCCAAAAACAAAAAAATAATGAATCCTTTTCTCATGCTTTTCCCCTTTCTTAGAAAATTACAATTATCGGACGAAAACTGATGGAGCATATCCAAACGGTTTTTCACTCAAACATGCTCTTCTTCGGCATTTTTGAAGATCCCTTTGACCACAGCCAACTATTCCCCTCTAAGAAAAAACTTTGTTTTCCTTATCTCTCTATCCGACAGTCGGCTTTTTTTACCTAAAATCACATTTTTTTACTCCAAATTTACCAAAAAAGCTGCCAAAAATGCTTAAAAGACGACGAAACAAGCACGCATCCGATTTCCTATTTTAAAAAAACAGACAATCAAAGGCGATTTTCTGGAGAACAAAAGATGATAAAATGGCCCTGCATTGCCGATTTGAAAACCGGCAAGGGCTTAAGAAAGCAGGAATTGCCCCCCTACTGGGTAGAAAAAGAAGCGCTGCCCGCGGTCAAACCTGACCCAGAGGCCGTCACAGTAATCTGGCCGGGTGTTTCCAAAACCCGAATCAAGCCGGCCGCAATCCCCCCTTCGGCACGAATGGAGGCCGGTGACACCAGTTCCGCAGGTCCGGACACCGAAAAAGTTACCGTTTTGTTCGATTCCGTCACCGCCGGCGTTCCGTTGACATCCAGAATCGAGGCATAAACAAACACCAATTCCGAACCGTCGGCGGGAACATCCGTTGTATCAAATCGCACCGACAGCGACCGCCCCGCTGCCGGCGTGCGAACCGTATGCTCGGCGGCAACCTGTCCACCAATAAGCCCTTCCGCCCGCAGTGTGCCCGATGTCCACGTCAGCCCGGAGAAGGTAAACGGCGGATGCGGCAGATTTGTGCCCTCATCCGGCCCCTGTTCCCCCCGAAGCACATTGTTCACATACAAACGCACCCGCTCACAATTGCTGTACACCGTTACAGCCGTCGGCGAGGAGGACTGCCAATAATTGGCAATATAAACCATCGGCCCGCTGTCCACACCGTCAAGAATAAGGTCTGCGTCCCGCTGGCTCTTCCAGAAATAATAGGAAAACTTCGGCAGCCGATAAATATCAAACACCCCCGACGGATAGGGCCCGTAATCAATTCCCACCCACAGCCCATCGCCGCACAGCGAAGTCATTGCAAGATTCTGGCTGTATCCATCCCCATGATTGGCCGCCTGGGCAAGCATTGCCGCCTCACCCCACGCATATTTGTCATTCACATTGCCGCGGTGCACATCGCTGGCACAGCCGTCCCCGCCGTATTCCCAATGTCCATATTCACTAATCACCAGCGGTTTGCTTCCGCCGTAAGTTCGTGCCCCGGCCGTCGGTGTGGCAATAAAAATATCGTAAGCCCAGTCAAACAGCCATCCGCTCACATAAGAGCCGGGATATTCCGCATGCCCGATTTGAACCGCATTGGAGGCATACTGCCAATTAAAACCTGTCTCATTCAGCGACAGTTCCCAGGCAATCACACACGGCCGGTTCCGATCCCTCCGAATCATCTCCCGCATTGTCTGGTAGGAGTGATTGCAAAACGTTTCCCCTCCGACATACTGAAATCCCGGAATCGCATTCATCACCAGAATCCCCAGTTCATCGCAGGCATCCATAAAAGCCGGGTCCTGGGGATAATGAGAGGTGCGGACATAATCGAAGCCAGCTTCCTTAAGTTTCCGGGCATCCTGCCGCTGACCGCTATTGCCCATCGCATATCCGACAAACGGATAATCCTGCAGCCGGTTGGCGCCGCGAAAGCGAAACGGCCGGCCGTTTATGCGGAACCCGCCGGCCTTGCTGAACGAAATGCTCCGGATGCCGATTCGGGTCTGCTGGCTATCCGCCGGCCGGCTGCCGTCATACACTTCCGTATGAAGGGTATAAAGATAGGGAGAATACGGATGCCACAAATGCGGCGACGGCACCGTCATCGTCTGCGTAAAGGAAAAGGCCGCTCCGGCGGCGATCGTCTGGCTCGAAACCGCCTGCGCCCGCACACAATTGTCACGGTCCACCAGAAACGTCTTGAGAGTGCAGGTACGCGGTGTGCCGTACTCGTTTTTCACCTCCGTTTTGACCCGCACCTGTGCCGAAGTTTCACTGACCGACGGATACGTAACAAAAATCCCGCCGCCCGCCTGCGTATTCGCATAGACGGCATCAGTAACATAAAGTTTATCCGTCAAATGCAGCCATACATCCCGATACAGCCCGCCCCAGTTGAACCAGTCGGCATTGCCGATCGGCACATCCGGATTGTCCGTATTATCCACCTTGACTGCGATGACATTCTCGCTGCCGTAAATCACCTGTTCGGTCAAATCATAAAGAAAAGGCAGATAGCCGCCGTAATGAGTCGAAAGTTTGGCCCCGTTAATCCATACATCGGTAACGGTATTAGCCCCTTCAAATTCAAGAAAGACCTTGCCGCCCTGGGCTCCGCTGTCTATCGTGAATCGCTTGCGGTACCAGCTGACCCCCTCATAACTGTAAGTCGGCCAGGCCGGACGCAGCGGGTCCGGGCCTGTCTGGCCGTTGAGAGGCGGATTGTGCGGCAGACGCACCGATGTCCAGCTGCTGTCGTCATAAGAAGGATTGCCTGCCGCATCCCCCGCAACCTCACCCTTATAAAATTTCCATCCCAGATTGAACGAAATCCGCTGCCGCCGGCTGCCCAGCGGCTCATAGAAAGACAAGGCGGGCTCATCAAGCCATTGGGAAGCAAAAAATGCCAAATCCCCTATTCCGACATATCCGTCACGGTCTAAATCAAATTGCTCCTCAAAATCCGCCTGTCCGTCAACCGTCTGCCAGACACCGGCCAGAAGCCCCAAATCATCCAGTTTGATTTGCCCGTCTGCATCAAAATCCGCTGTTATAACTCCTGCAAACACACAGGTTCCCAGCACCCAACCCCCTATTGCCGCCGCTGCCCATCTAAGCAAACCCTTCATCTGAAACCCCCGACAAAAAATCTTCTCTTATTTTGGAGAGCATTCAAGCACAATCTGTTCAATTTCAACGGCGTGGGAATCATTGACGGCCTGCGGAAACAGCCGCCCGCCGATGGATATCTGCACCGCCTCCAGCCGGCTCCAATCCACCGGCCCGCCCCCGCTTCGATCCGGCTGGTCCCAATAATCCAGCCCCACGGTCGGATACGGTCGCGGCAGCCAGCTCGCCGTTGCCGGTTCCAAACGACTCAAGGCAATCTCCTGCTCCTGCCATTGCGTTGTCAAAGGAACCCGTACACCGCGCACCCAGCCGTCCTGCCCGATAAGCAGCAGTTCCATCGCGCCGGTAGCAGGCCGACCCGCCCGTGCCCGCAGCCGAACCCTGTCAAACCGCTTCAAATCCTCCCGACGCGGCCCGATGCGTTCATCAAACATCAGACGCAGCGAGACATCCTGCGGCGCCGGACGAAACGTCGGAACCTCCACCCGCAGCGCCGTCCCCTCCGCCGACATCCCCCTCGTCAACTTGTGCGAAAAACCAACCCGATGTTCGCGATTGGGAAAAATCAGCCGTTCGCTGTCCGCCGCCGCATCCAGCAAAACAAACGCCGAGTCCGGCTGGACAACCGGCACTTGCCACAACAGCGGCCCAGGCCGCAGGAGAATCTTCTCTACCTCAAATCCGTGAGCAAGCCCTTCCGTTCCCGGAAACAGCCACGCCCCAAAGGTCAGCCGTGCCGTCCTCAAATTCGCAATGCACGTATCCTTCAGCAGAATCTCCGCCTGTCCCTTGCGTCCATCCAGCCAAAGCAGCCGGCGCTCCTGCATCCCGTAGCAGTCCGTTAAGGTAATTTCCAGACGGTCTGTCTGCTCCGTAAGTGCACGCCCCTGGAAAACCAGCGTTACATCTTCATAGACTTCTTTTTCAAAAAACGGCGACTCAGCAGGTGCCGCCGGCAAACGCAGCGGTATTTCCAAACTCACCGAGCCGTTCGATTCAAAGCCCGCCGTCTGTACCCGCAAAACACGGCGGCCGTCACTGTCCGCCGGTTCCGCTTTGGCCTGCCGCGTAAACCACTGCTCCAGAGCCGGCGGCTCCGGCGCCGCTGAGGCATCATAAACCACCATCGGCTGCGCTTCCGCCTTCATCGGAGTCGTCGGCGGGCCAACCCGTCGAGCCGGAAAGGTGAGCGTCTGCCCCTCCTGCTCGACGCTGACCGCATATTCCATGATTCCCGCCCGCACTTGCAAGCCATCAATTCGGCCTTCATAATCGAAAGGCCCTGTTTTCTGCATTAGGACCTTCTGAAAATCCTCCTGCCCCGCGCGGCGCCACCACAGAATCACTTCCTGCGGCTCCGCCGGAGAGACAATCCGCGCCCGCACGGCAAAAGAGCGTCCTTCCGCAATCTCGCGGGGCGGAATAGACCGCACCATTGTCGGAACGTTCTCCTCTTTTGGAAGCACATAGGCAGCGGCATGCGGCTGCGCCTGCTTTTTATCTTCAGCCGTAATGGCCCCTTTCTTCAGAACATAAAAGCCGGGAAGAATCTGAATGGTACCCTGCCGGCTGCTCCCTTCCAGCGACTGCTCAGCCGAAACACTCGCAAAAGAAAAAGCCGTGCCCAAATCCGGCAGGGAAATCTTCATAGCCCGCTGCCGTTTCAGCAGACAAGCAGCCAGCCGGCCCCGGCTGGGCCGCCCAAAGGGGTCCCGAATCCAGACCGCATCCGGATACACCTCCAGATGCCACAACCCTTCCGCCTGCTTTTCAAGAAAATAGGCCCCCGTCCCCTCGTATTCCGCAATGGGTGAACTCCCGCATCCAGCCGCACGCTCCAGCATCTGCGGCTTAGGCGGAATGGTGCGGGTCGTATTGGAATAAAAGAAATTCCGCTCATCGGCCAGCTCGCTCAAATCTTCTTCATAACTGACCCGAACCGGCCCAAAACGCTCCGACTCTGTCGAACTTTGACCTTGAGGCAGCCGGCGAAACGCCTCCGCGGCAATCAGCAGACTGACCGCCTTGCCGGGCGTATAAAGCAGATTGAGAAAATGAGTCTGATATTCAAGATTTCGAGAGGCCAGCACCACCGGGTCATACGAAAACATTGCTGCAAACTGGCCGCCGCCGCTGCGAAAAGCCCGGGCCATCGCCGGATACAGATAGGAACCGGCCACATCCGCCGCATCGAACTCATAGACGGCCTTGGGCTTGTTCTTCAGGGCCGGGTCAAACAGCAGCCGATACGACCCCACTCGCGGCAGAAAATTGCTCTCAAGCGTAAAGCCGCTCACCAGCCCCGTCGGATACCACCCGAAGGTCGCACCGTCGGCCTGCGAATCCCGCACCGCCGGCGCAATAGCCATATCCTGACTGACATTGAAGAAAATCATCTTCCGGCAGCCGGTATCCCGAATGGACTTTACCAACGCATCAATATACTCAACCGGCCGATGCGCCGGATGATGATGCGGCTCATTGACCGGCTCAATTATCACAATCGCCGGCTCGTCCTTGTAAGCCCGGCCGGTATAACGATTGACATGGTTGACAATCCCCGCCAGATAGCGCTGCTGAGCCGCAATTGCCTCCGGATTCAACCCCAGTTCCTGTTTGGGATAAAACCGCGGAAATCCCTGCCATGAATTGGTCTCCTCGGGCTCCGGCCAGACGGGACTGTAAAGAGTAATAGGCGTCAGCAGAATGAACAATCCCTTTTGCTCCGCCTGCGCAATCACATAATCGAGCAAATCCAGATGTTCATTATCAATCAGATTGCCCTGGCGGTCGCTGTTTTCCCAATCGCCCCAGAAACTCAGCCGCAGCCCATCCAGCCCCAGCCGTGCGATATGAGTCAAATCCGCTTCTGCGGTTTTTTTGCGGTCGGCTCCGACATAGCCGGCCGCCTTATAACTGTAGCCCGACGGCAGGCAGTAATTAACCCCGAACAGTGCAACTTCCTGCCGGCTGTCCTGCCAGCGCAGTACTCCTTCCGCATCTGCATACACGGCACGCTTGTCGGCGGCTTTAAGTTCAGCCGCCCCCAGCAGCCCGACAGCCGCACTCATCAGCCAAACCGCCGCCCCGATTGTCCGGCCTTTTCCGCTCATCAATGCTGATTTTACCATCCTAAACGGCCTTCCTCCTCAAAAAAATATCCCCCTGCTCAGAAGGAAACCTTCGCTTCAGAAATGAAACCGGCCCCCCGCACGTCTGTCTTCGGCTTAATAATCCGGATAACCCTGCATCCACTCCGGCCATGAGTGGGTTCGACTGTTGTCCCATTTGGGATGCCATTTCAGCCGCCACAGTTCTTTCATTCCAACCTTGCGGGCCTGCCCATCCACAAACAGCCAGTTCGGCCCGCCGCGGTGCCGGTCCAGACAGTAAGTGCTCAAGCCGCCGCTGTTATAGGCATTTTTGCCGGCCTCTGCGCCGCGGGTCGGCGGCGGGGCATCCGTATCCAGAGCATTGGCCCCCTCCCACATCCCCCCGCCCATCAGCGGTACAGCCGAAGGCACGCGAACCTGGCTGATTTTGCGCCAGTAATAATCCCGCCACGCCGGAGCAATGTTGTAAGTGCCCGGCACGCCGACATCCAGCGGATTATGCGCCCACCCGTTAACCGAATAACTGCCGTATTGACCATACTCACCCCAGTACGGCACGGCAATGCCGTTATAGCCGTACCGCCCCCACGCTGTAAATTCATCGGGCACCTGACCCGGCACGGTATCCAGAAACCGCTTCGCCCTCGGGCAGACCCGAAGTTCATCTACATTCTGATAATAGGCCAGCAAATCCGTCATCCACATCTTTCCGCCGTTCCAGCCCACCGGCAGACTCGAATCATAATCCTGCGCATAGAGCGAATACAAAATGCCCCACTGCTTCAGCGTAGAAAGACAAACCACCGCCTGAGACTGCTCCTTTGCCTTGCGAAGACTCGGCATCAGAATTGCCAGCAGAAGACTCACGATCGCAATCACCACCAGCAGTTCAATCAGGGTAAAGCCCTGCCGTTTTTCGGGGTTTTCAGCCGTCATTTTTTTGCCCATCCGTTTTGTATTTTCATTCAGAAAGAAAGGGCCGCCATGGCAGCCCTTTCCTTTTCCAGCGATTAGGGATACACCGCCTCCTGCAGCCATCGGCTTGCCGTCAATGCCAGATCCTCTAAATCAATCACATCATCGCCGGTAACATCCGCCGGCTCCAGCAGCGTCTGACGCATCGGGCTGGAAACCACACCGCCCGCCTCCGCCAGCCAAAGCACCTCTTCCGGCGAGAGGGCGTAGTCATAAACGCGGAAATCATCAATCCAGCCGTCCACAAAACCGCCGGCTCCGCCAGACCACCGCCACGCCCCGATGGTGAAGAATCCCTCCGCATCATCAATCGCCGGTGAATACGTACTGCCGGCCGTCGCCTCAGCCGCAAGCCGACCATTCTGGTAAATCCGCATCACCCCCGCCGACGCACTCTTAACAAAGGCATAATGCACCCATTGATCCTGCGGATGAGAGGGGTTGGTGTACATATCACCAGTCGAATAGTGTCGGCTGCCGGTCCAAATCAGCGTATCCCCGCCGGCCTTATACTCAAACTTGCCCGTTGCATTCATCCAGTTGCCCAGCACCGCTCCATCCAGTCCAATCTGGAACAGTTCGCTGTCGGCATCGGCCTGACCTGGGTCTTTCATCCAAAGTGAGATGGTGGATTCTGCCCCCAGCGCCTGCGCCGGATTGGCCGCAGAAGGATAATTCGGGTCTCCGATGTTGGCCGCCTCTGCGGGCACCTGGATGTAGGCACTGTTGCCCAGATACAGACAGTTGGAACCGTCAAAACCGCTCTCGGCACCGCCCCAGACCTCATTCGGTTCAGCCGCCGGCACAATCGTGCCGTCGTAGCCGAAACCCGACAAGTCCGTCACCTTTGTGCCGCTGCCGTCCACAAACGCATACCACAGCACCGGACCTCGCGAAGGCGCCTGGGCACTGACCAGGATTCCCTCCGCCAGCCAGGTGCGTGCTATCTCGACAAAATCATAAACATCGACCACGCAATCCTGATTGACATCCTCCGGCCTATAGCCCCGCAGACACATCGGAACGCTCAAACGAAGATTATCCGCCAAAATCGCTCCCGAACCGCCCGGCAGGGAATCAGCCGGTGTTCCGACACCGATAATAATGCGGCTGACCGCTGTCAGGTCCACCCCTCGTTCTGCAAAGGCCTGCAAATCAATCGGCCAGAAATGAAACCATTCATACGCCGGCTGCTGATTCAGTTCCCGCATATCCGGATACTCCACCGTTCCGCGCTGGGCACCGCCGTTGGATTCGAGCGTTACATAGACCGAATCGGTCATATTGTCGCAGCCCTTGATATCCAGCGTAAGCAGCGCATTTCCGCCGCGTGTCCAATCGGTCGAACAGCCAAACAGAGCCGCATCCGCCGACACCTCCGTTCGATACGGCGCTGTTGTATTGTCGTAAGCAATCTCCATCGCCCCGCCGCTGAGGACAGCCCCGCCGCCCCAGACGCTCTGCAAACTTTCAGCCGTCTCATATCCGAACAAATCCAAATCCGTAAACAGACTGATGGTAAACTGCCAGACACCGTCGCCCTTGACAACGCCGCCGGCAGTAGTCTCATCGACACGCCAATAATAGGTCCGGCCCTTCACCAGCGAGCTGAGCGGCAGCACCCAATTCGGGTCTGTCAGCGGCACCGTCCCGAGAAATTCCGGGTCGGATGTGGATGCCTGCGCCACCGCTTCGGCACTGGTTCCCAGATACACATAATGCTCACCGCTCGCCTCTTCCGCCGCCTTCCAGTGCAGCGTCGGTCCATATCCGCATCGAGCCGGGTCTTCCCATGGAATCGTTCCAAGATTCGGAGGATAGAGGCATTCCGCTTGAGTCGAGCCGGTATAACTAAGCGAAATATTGTCCCAATACAGTCCCTTCAGCCAGTCCGAGCCGCGCAGCACCAGCGTGGCCTGTCCGGCCCCTGCCGGCACAGCAAAATCATGACTGTACGGCGTCCAGACCGTCGGCACCGGATATTGGTTGTCCGCAAAAATCACAAATTTATCATAAGCCAAATCGGCCCCGTTCGGTTCTCGAAAGGTGATTTCCACCGTGGCATCTCCCCAGTTGTTTGTAGAATACCAACGGGTATTAATCACGCAGCTGAAATGCAGCACCGAAATCGAATTCGGCTCAAAGGAAACCGTCTGTCCCAGTTCGACCCCCGGCAACTCCTCTTCGCTCGGAAACATCACGAAACAGGGACTTCCATCATAAGTAAACGAAGTTTCAATTCCATACCACGCCCCTGTTCCGTCCGCATAGACATACCATCCATCCGGCACCCCATCCGTCACACTGTTCAGATTGCCGTTGACCAGCAGTTCAACCGCCCCTGCCTGTCCGGCGCAAAGCATAGCCAGCACCCAAAGCCGTATGTATTGTTTCAACATCATAACTCACCTCCCAAAGGCAACCGCATTTCTTAAAAATCCCGCCGGCAAAACAGGGGCCTGCATCGACAGTCCCGCTTTTTCTGCTCTCTGCAATTCTTCACCGCAGAAGCGTTTTTGTCTCAGAATGTCGGCCGCGGCTTCTCCGGAAGCCGCAGCCGACAATCAAATTAAGAGTACTTCTAAAACCGTCCCCGGGACAGGAACAAGCCGCCCAAACCCAGCACCAGCAAACTGGCCGGCTCGGGCACAATGCTTATATTGTCCATATACAGTGTACCCCAGCCGCCCATCGAAACTTTCACTTCCATATTGGCCGCACCTGCCGGTGTCGTAAAACTCTGCGCAAACGCCAGCCACTCGCCTGAATTCGGCGGGTTCAGCAGAGAAATCCACTGGTAATCCAGATAATTCCAATCCGCATCCCAGTACTTCAGATTGATTCCGCCGCCGGCCCACTCCGTGGCATTGTACACCAGACTGAGCACATACTCTTTTTCCGCTTCACAGGCAAAGGATTGCCCCATTTCCTGCCAGCTGCCGTCCGTTGCCGACCACATCTTTACATTGGGCGTGCCGTCATACGTGTAGTCGGTTTCAATCGCAATCGACTGAGTAGCGGTATCCGGCACCCACGTCCACCAGCCGCTCAAGTCGCCCGTGTTGAAATCACCGTTGGTCACCAGATTCGCCGCGACTACTCCGCTCATCACCCATCCAACAGCCAGCATCAAAATCATTCGTTTCATCATCGTTCACACCTCCTCATTCAAACTTGTTTCCACTTATTATTGTTCCAACAGCACACTTCACATTGCGATTATCAATCGGCTGCAAAGCCGGCTTTTCCACTTCAATCTTCCATTGTCAATTCGAGACTCGGCTGAACAAAAACCGCCCAGTCCGCTCCGAGACTGTCCCCGCTGTCCATCACCGCCAGCGTCAAAAACCGCTGCCTCGGCTGAATGGGAATCTCCAGAAGCGCCGGCTGAGAAAACCGCGACAGCGCCCGCCCCTCATAAACCGCTCGTCCGTCCGCCAGCACAACAAAATCCGCCAGGGTATTGCCGTAAATACCCGCCCGAACAGTCTCGTCGGCGGCCACAGCACACACCGCCCGAAACGCCCGAAGCCGACAACCCGGTACGGCCCGCCGCAAGGCATCCAAATCAAAGGTAATTCCGCCGCTGCCGTAGAACCCTATCGCCGGCTGAATGCCGGCTGACGGCCCATCCTGCTGCACCATCCGGAAATATTCTTCAGGCCTGTTCTGCTCCACGTATACGCTGTACACACCGCCGAACCCGGCGCCGCTGCCGAAGACGGCTTCTTCAAATTGCAGTCCTGTTGAACTGATAATCCCTCCGCCGGCTGCACTGCGGCCCGGTACAAAGACCCCGTCAATCCAGGGATGTTCCGCCGTTTTCACAAAGGCCGCCGGACGGCTTTTCTCCATTCGTCCTTCCTGAAGTGAAACCACCCGACCTGTCTCCACACTCCACCCCAGCCCTGCACGACCGCCGCCAAAACCCGTGCCGCCGCCGACCGCATCGGCCAAATCCACCCGCTGGCCGCGCCAAACCAGACCGGCCTGCGAGGAAATCTGCCGCGCAAATAAATGCTCCTGAAGCCGAATATCCTGCATCCGGGCATCCGGCTCCACTCGCTTGGCCGCCCCCTCCGTCAAAATCGTGCTCAGCCGGGCCGCCCCTTTGGCGCCGCCTGCTATCAGAGACGCCTTGCCCTTGACCATGTGCACCTCCGCACCGCCCAGCCCGCTCACCTTCACCCCGAACTCTGTCCCCAAATCAATCACTCTCATCGTCGGGGCAGCCACAGCAAATCCTATCGCCGATGCCGGACAGTACACATACACCTGCCCATACGACAGCCCCAACTCTTCAGCCCCCTTCACCTCAAATCGCGCCGGCCCCTCCACCAGCACCTGGGCACCATCTTCATACACCAGCCGAACATACCCTTCCTTAAGAACCAGCGGCCCGCTGCCGGCCTGCAGCAGCCCATCCGGCTCACGCTCCTGGCCCCGCTGCGGTTCCCAAACCGCCCGCAGAGAATCAGTAATCCGGGCTGCCGGCTCTTCGGCCCCGACCGGATGAAGTTCAAGATACAGCAGCAAAATCAGCATCGCCGCCAGCGCCCCCGCCGCCGCAATCAGCGAAAAACGGCTTGTCTGCTTGCGGCTCCGCACGGCTGCTTTCGGCTCCAGCGGCGCCGGCTTCTCTTCCGGCACAATCTCCACCGCAGGCGCCGTCTTTTCATATTCTCCCATCTCTGCCAGAAAATGCGCATCTTCCGGAGACGGACTCAGCATCGTCTCCGCATACCACGACTCCGCACGCCACATCAGCAGAGCCGAATTCATCACCTGTTCCAGGTACTCCCGCGCCGCCTCCGGGTCCGACTGAATCCGCTGCTCCAGCCGGGCAAACTGGGCCGGAGCAATCTCCCCTTCGAGGGCTTCCACAATCAGAAGCCCCAGTTCAAATTCATCTCGTGTAAACCCGCTCATGATTTCCCCCTTTCCGCTTCCAGCTGCGCATTCACGCAATGCCGCAGAAAAAGGTGAATCCGGTTAAATCCCCGATAGAGACTGTACACCGAACGCCCCACCTGCTGAGCAATCTCCTTAATTTTCATCCCCTGCTCATATCGTCGATAAACCAGCGCCCGGTCGGCCGGCTCCAGTTTTTTCAGGCACTCTTCCAACACCCCGACTCGCTGGTCGATTCCTGAAACCTGCCGGCAGGCCTGCTCAAAAAGCATATCCATCGTCTGGCTGGAAAACTGAACTCGGCTCCGCCGCTGCGTCTTGCGGATATTGTTCAGTTCATACCGTGCAATCTGAAGAGCCCACGCCAGAAAACTCGTTCCCGGCTCAAAGTCCCCAAACCGCCGGCACATAATCATCACCACCTGCTGAAACAAATCCTCCGCATCGGCATAGTTGGGCACCATCGCCAGAATAAAGCCGTATATCCGCTTTTGATGAAGCAGAAGAAGATGTACAAACTCTTCATTCTGCGACTGACCGTTCTCAGATGGAGCCGAAGATTCCATATCCACATTATCCTTCATTTAAAATACATCTCCTTCAAGATAATGTACAGCGCCCTTCTTTTTAGCGCGCAATTATACCCCAACCTTCAAAAACTGCTTTTTTAACATTTTTATGCCCAATAGCAGACTTTGCAGACCTATACCACCCTTTTCTGGCAAATTAAGCATCCATCTTCGTCCAAACAAACAGGGGACGCTTCGAGGAAACGTTTAGGTGATGAAGAAACACAAAGGGGAACCTGCGCTTTGTCCGGTGTCCGGCACGTTCAGCCGTTGCCAAAAACCAAAAAAGCTCACCCTTGGGCTGCTCAATTATAGGCGTCTGGATGGGTGGGGCTGTTAAAACCAGATGGAGCGCAACGGATAAACATTCATCGTCTCAATCAGCGTATCGCCGCCCTCACTGACAAACTCCAGGGTTTTCGGCTGCTCCGCCATATCCACCCCCATCGGCATATAGATTCGGCCGCCGTTGGCAAAGATTTCGATACTCATCCGATCCGCCAGAATCTCCAGACGAATGGTGCCGTTCTCCGGCGCCAGCGGCGCGGTCTTGTAAAAAGCAGGGTGCTCACTATAATGATGGTCTTATCGTGAAGGATAACAAGCAGTGAAGATACAGGGAGTTTTGTTAAGAAGTGCCGTTGTAGCAGCCCTGGGAGGCCTGTTATTCGGCTTTGACACAGCCGTCATTTCCGGTGCCGAAAAAACCCTCGAGCGGAATTATCAGCGTCAATACGAATCAATCGCCCGCTACTTCGGCCGTCCTGAACTGCTGAACAGCCGGAACGAAAAAGACCTTCCGATTCTTCAAAGAACTTCCTTCTGGCACGGCACAGTAGTTGCCAGTGCCCTCATCGGCACGGTAATCGGCTCTCTGCTGTTCGGCAAACCGGCCGATCGATACGGCCGACGCTTCATTCTGAAACTGCTCGGCATTCTTTATTTCGTGTCGGCTGTTGGCAGTGCTTTGGCCTGGGAGATGTTCTCCTTCAGTATTTTCCGGTTTATCGGCGGCTTGGCCGTTGGCGGCACCTCCGTCATTTCCCCTATGTACATCGCCGAAATTTCCCCAGCCCGCGTACGCGGCAGGTTGGTGGCAATTACCCAGTTCAACATCGTCTTGGGCATTCTCCTGGCCTACCTGTCAAACTGGATAATCAGCATGCAAAACTTAGGAGAGTGGGAATGGCGTTGGATGTTCGGAGTCGAGGCCATTCCGGCAGCGCTATTTTTTGTTCTGTTATTCTTTACCCCGCGCAGTCCGCGCTGGCTGGTGGGACAAGGGCTGCTTGAGGAGGCCCGCGCTGTCCTGAGCCAGGTCGGTACGGATACCGGCAATGTGGAAGAAGAACTTCAGTTGATTCAACGGTCTTTACGCGAAGACGCAAAAAGTCTCCAGGAGCCGTTTTTCCGCCGCAAGTACCTCAAGCCGATTATGCTGGCGGTCATGATAGCCATGTTCAACCAGTTATCCGGCATCAATGCGCTGATTTATTATGCCAAGCGGATTTTCGAAATGGCTGGAGCCGAAAGCACTTCTGCCTTGGCCCAGTCCGTCATCATTGGTTTTACAAACTTGATTTTTACCATGGCGGCCATGCTCGTCATTGACCATTTCGGCCGTAAAAAACTGATGCTCATCGGCTCAATCGGCTATATTCTCAGTCTCAGCGTCGTAACCTGGGGGTTTTTTTCGGGTACAGGCGGGAAAATGATCCTGATCGGCTTTATTGGTTTTATCGCCGCCCATGCTTTTGGACAAGGCGCGGTCATCTGGGTTTTCATTAGTGAAATATTCCCCAACGCCCTGCGGGCACGAGGCCAGGCCTTGGGCAGCTTTACTCACTGGATTATGGCGGCCCTCATCTCCCTCACATTCCCGATGTTTGCTGAGCAGCTCGGCTGGCGGATTTTCGCAATCTACGGGCTCTGCATGGTCGGACAACTCCTCTGGGTCTTGCTGGTCATGCCGGAAACAAAAGGCATCCCGCTGGAGGAGATTCAGAAAAAACTGGGCATCGAATAACGAATAAAGGGACCCGCTAAAAATTGCTTTTTAAACGAAACCAGGCGAAATCGCCGCCCTCAAGGCGAATTTTCCCGCGGTTTCAAGGCAACCCGCGCCTGGCAAGAACAGACATCTTCCATACGACTCTCTGGCATTCGAAGCCCCCCAAACCGGCCGGACTCCCGCCGTATTTCCGATGAGCCCTACGGAGACAGGGGAAGCGATTCAGAGAGGGGAATTTCGCTTCGAAGCAGTTTTCCCGCACGCCCGGCCAAACGCAGGTAATAATCGCTGGGCAGCCCTTCATAGGTCAGAAACGCAGATTCCCCAACAGGGGGATTGTTTGTACATTTGTAGATAGCCGTTGCCTCATCGACTTCATCAAACATGGCGACATAAATCATTTCGGCCCCCGCCTTTTTTGCAGTGAAAATTTGGGTCCAGAAAAATTGTCCCTTGCATCTCGGAATCTGATTCAGAGGTCCCCCATGCATGTTATGCCAGCTGAAGCCGGGAAAAACAACCGGAACATACTCTATCTGATGATTCTCGCACCATAGAATATCCTCTCTCCAGACAGAAGCCAGGATGCGATGCACTTCCTCGCAATTTTTGACTCGGCCGACTGTCCAGGGACTTATCAAATCAGCCATTTGCAAAATCCGATGAAGGTCTTTGTCCTTTACCGCATCCGCTCCCTGCTCCCGCCAGTAAGTCGGCACTCCCAGCATCACAGAAAACTTCCCATATTGAGGGTCTGTTTTCAGAAACCGGATCAATCGTTCACAGTCTTTGAGGCCATATTGCCTTCTGTCTCCAAAGCCCACCCCCCAGACGGCAATCAGGGGTTTCCCGCGATGATGCAGATATGCTTTGTCCGCCGGGTCATCAAACAGCCGCATCTTGTCCGCCAGCAATCGAACATCATTCAGAATGTGCTCAAATTGGCTGCTTCGCATTCCTGATAAATCATACATAAGGGCATAAGCGCGTCCATATCGATTGGCGGCCGCCCGGCAGTTTGCCAAAACAATGTTGACATTGCTGAATTCCATGGGCTTGAAAGTCTGGGCGGCAAACCGCTGCACAAAAACACCATCAATTCCGTATTCCTTCATCCATCGAAAGTGAAGATCCGCCACAGCCGGGTCCATACTGCTGTAAACATAAGCAGTCTCTCCGTTCGCATGACGAAACAAAGTCGGCACCCTTGAACGGCTGTCATACTCCGACATATCCGGCCATAAATCAATTTTGCATCTGCCGGGGCAGAACTCCGTGGCCGGTGCCGACGTCGGCAGCCCCCAGTGAAACCAGCCCATCGCCGAGCCGTCGCCGGGACAGGTAAACCACCCCTGATAGCCGCACATCACTTTGCCCGACAGAGTGGACACATCCGCCTCAGGATGGCAAGGGCCTTCAAACGGTTTCATTGTATTTTGAATAACCTGTTCATAGGAAAGCGTGAACTCTTCAACTTGAGCCCGGCAAACACAACTCACAACAGCCCCCATGCTTAGCCCAATCCAAAATGCTTTGATGAAAACCCGTTTTTCCATGATGAATCTTGCCATTTTTTCCCCGCCCGCTGTCAAAAAGAAAAGGACCATTTCCTGCAAAGTTATGGAACTCGAAGATTCCCGATGCTGAGAACATTCGATGTATTGACCGGCATCTGGGAAGGGCTGGTGCGGATTATATTGCCGATAAATGCCGCTCTCGCCGTCGGCTCAATCTGAAGAAAAACATTGACATAATCGGTCACATTCCCGCCCAGATTCCGCACATTCGCTTCATTTCGAATCTCAAATGCAGCTGTTTCAGCGTTTCGGGCAATATGAAACAGTTGAAGTTCCAAATCGCCCCCGCCGGCCAGCACACTGCGGTCATTGGTGCCCCAGCAGCAGGTACTGAACATGCGGAAGGTATCCTCCAGAGCCGCGCTGGTTTCAAGATAACGGCCGATAGTCTGGTTGACGGTAACAATCTGTGAATTAATCATATCCAGGCCATTCTCTCCAACATCGTCGATTTGCAGCGAACGAGTGCATTGATCAACCCCCATCCCCATGCAATGCCCCGACGGCCCGGCATCCCCTTCTTTGATAAGATGAACACCATACATCCCGCCAAACACAAAATTCTGATGAAGAATTTCTCCCGACATATTGCCGAAGAGATAGGGCCGCCCCTGCGCCCACACCACCTGATAAACACCGTCCAAATCCCCGCTGTCCGGAATGCTGTCATAAAGAAATCGCTGATGAGCATAAGAAGACGGATTGAACTGGCAGTTGTGAATCTGACCATCCTGCGAACCTCCGCCGACATAAATCCCCGTCTTCAGGGCCGTTCCCAGAACATAGTCCACATAATGCCGGTCGCACCGATAAGTCGCCAGGTCAATCAGTTGATACGGAATGGTTGCGGCCACATTCAAAATATAAATATCAGAACCCAGACCGCGAATCATAAACGGATACGGCGTCAACCCGTAATTCGGCGGATTTCCCGGCTCAATGATTTGCCCGGCATGATGAATAGTCAAGCCGCGAATGCCGGCATGGGGCTGGATTTGGATAAACGGCGTTCCGTTTTCCTCATTTTTCCCATGATACGTATTCAGAACACTGCCGCGCCCGCTCGTACTGTGAGCCAGGTCAAAAACGCCGCGCAGTTCCACCCCCGTCGGAACCGTCAGCGTCCCGTCCAGTCGGTAATCCCCTCCCGGCACAAAAACAATGCCGCCGCCGTTGGCCCCTGCATCCGCCAGCGCCGCCTGAAACGCAGATGTATCATCCGTCACCCCATCTGCCTTGGCATGATAAGGAAACTCGGTAACGACAAACAAATTCCGTTTGGCTGCTGTAAACGAACCCGACGGTTTTTTGAAATCGTAGGCCGGGAGGGGACTGACCGCCAGAGGTGTGTGATCGATATTCACAGGATAAGAGGTGTTGTCAGCAATTTGAGGGGCTCGGCTGAAACGATTGCCCAGAATGGAAGCGCCGCGGACACCGCTGTTAAGGATAATGTGCTCGCCGCTTGCGCTGTCAAAATCACTATGAAGAACGGACAGATAACCCCCATCCATCCGCAGCGGGCCGTTCGGCATCTGACAGCTCATCATAAGAACCCGAGCCGAACCCCGATTATGCAGGGAATAATTCGTTCCGTTGATCCTGCACGTATGAAACAGCAGGGCCTGATTGGCCGCCGACCCTATTTCCACACCAACCTCAGCACCCTGAATAGCAAAGCGGGTAAACATAAACCCCGCATAGGAACTGTTCACAATGCGGATGCCGGTTTTGCAGTTTCGCAGAGTAAACCCGTAACACTGGCCGTTGGGAGTAGCGGCCGAATCATTGCGCGAAGGCCAGAGTTTCAGCCCTTCACCGTACCCATCAATCGTTACATAGGCCGCGTATGACCAGTCAATGCGCCCGAAGGTAATGCCGGTGCCGTTCTCATAAATCCACGGCCGATGCTGCTCCGAGACGGGAGCGTTGGGAAGACCGGAATTTTTCCAGTAATCCGGTGAAAAATGAACTGTTTCAATCCGTCCGACATCAGCCAAACAGTCAAACTCAATGCCCGTTTTCAGCGGCGTTCCATAAATGCCGCGAAGAAAGGGGCTGGCGGTAATTTCCGTGCTGTAGCAGCTGAAGCCGATATAGGCATTGACAAACGTCACGTTTTCAACCGTCTGGTTGCTGCCGGATACCCGCCGAATAGCAGGCGGATACGGTTGAATATCATTAGCAGCCTGCTCCGGATACCAGATCGCAATTCCCTTAATCCCTGCACAATTGCTCATAGACAGAAAAGCATCGCCGCTCTCACTGCCGCGTCCCGCATAGGCCATCAGGATAGTTCCCTGAACAGGCCCGTCAGGCGTCGGCGGCAGCCAGTCCCCTCGAAGCGTAACCCGCGAGGGAATCGTCAGAGTCCCGCTGACCTTATAAAGCCCGGCAGGCAGATACAAAGCCCCCCCGCCCAAATTGCTGATGGAAACCAGCGCGGATTGAATGGCCGCCGTCACATCGGTCACCCCATCGGCAGCAATCCCGAAATCTTCCGCATAATGAGGCGTCACAATCCAGTCATCCGTGGGAAAGACCGTCGAGGCAATATGCCAGCGCGTCCGAATCCCGGCCAGCCAGTTCTTGGAAAGCACACGAAAATCCCGCATATCAATTTTGCACCACTCATCCAAATTCGCCGGATTCCCGCAGTTGGGATACAGCCACTCCCGCGCCAGAAACCGCAAATCGTAAAGGTCCACATCCTGATCGTCATCCAGATCGCCTGCAGCAGGCGCGATCGCCTTGACCGTCGTTTTTCCGGGATGGGTCACATTGTAATCAAACACAATTTTCCCGTACCCGCCGTAAGCCGTCAGCCGGCCGGCCGCTGTTTCCGTCTGAATCTGAGCAGTAATATCCCCCGATTTGATAAAAACACCTTGGGTAATATCCATCGAGCCGGCACCGCCGTTGTTGGCCAGTTCCCAGTTTCCAAACACATTCAGCGTGCCGCCATTCAGCTGGTAATGTCCGCGGCCATGATCAAATCCCGGACCGCAAACCCCATAGATATTGACGGTACCGCCGTTTTGCGTCAGGCGGGCACCGAAAGAATCGTTATAATTATGCGACCAGGGCCCAATGAACAGATGGCTCATACAATTCAGCGTGCCGCCATCAATCACCATATTGGCGCCCGGATTGCTGTAAGACAGAATAGCCCAATCGGTAACCGTCAGCCGGCCGCCGCTTACAATCCGAAGCGGTTTAGACTGGTCCAGATGAAGGTTGTCAATCGTCGGGCCGTCATAATCAAGGATGCATTCGTCCCAATTATCCAGAAAATACGCCTTATAAGTATCCGTTGCACCCGGCTTGAGACTGTCAGGCACATCATGGTTGTTCCAGTTGGCCGCTGTGGACCAAAGAACGCCGCTGGTCGGCCTCCAAAAACAGCCGATTTGTGCCTGCGAGATGCCAACCGCTCCCAGAAGAACCGCCGCCAAAATTGCCTTTTTCATAAATTCAGGCCTCCGCTTCGCTGTCTGCTGAAAATTTCTCTCATTCAATTGCTCAACCAGCTTTCTGCCAATACGGCCAGGTCTCCCAAATCCACCTGATTGCTCAAGTCCAAATCCGCCCCGCCGCAATGCTCCCGCGACAAGCAGTCCGTCTGCCGCCACCAGTTCACCAGTTCGGCCAAATCCAGCAAATTGATCAACCCATCCTGAACAATATCCGGATTCAAGACACCATCCGCAGAAACTGTAAATGATTCTGTCAGTCGAATATCAGATGAGGAGCTGCCGACCTGCACCTCGTACAACCCCGGCTCAACCGCAAACGCATCGCTGTTCACATCAAAGTAAGCCGATTCCCGGATAGGGATTCGAAATGTCAGCTTCCCTTTCTGCCCTGCCTCCAGAGGAATCCGCTGAAATGCCTTGAGGGTCTTAAGAGGACGAAGGATAGAGGGATTCACTTTTCGCAGGTAAACCTGAACAACTTCATCTCCGCTTCGCATTCCGGTATTTTCTATCTCCACGCACACAGTCAAGTCCCCCTGCTCGCTTGCTTCCTTCGGCAGCACCTTCAGCTCCTGATAGGCAAAGGTTGTATAACTCAGGCCGTGCCCGAAGGGATAAAGAACCTCGCCGGAAAAATACTGGTAAGTGCGGCCGCCATGGATGATGTCGTAATCCTCCATATCCGGCAGTTCGTCCACTGACCGGTAAAATGTTACCGGCAATTTGCCGCCCGGATTGACATCGCCGAAGAGAACATCAGCAAGGGCCGTGCCGGCGGCCTGCCCGTTGTACCACGTCTCCAGAATGGCCGGACAGTTGGCCTGCGCCCATGGAATAGAAACGGGATTTCCGTTGACCAGAACAACAATAGTTCGCGGATTGGCATGCGTGACCCGCTCAATCAGTTCCTCCTGAAAGCCGGGCAACTCGAGAGTATCCATATCCTTGCCTTCATGAGCCGTCGAAGTATCGGTCCCTACCACCAGAACGGCAACTTCATGCGAAGCAGCCAGCGCTTCCGCTGCGTCCATCTGTTCCTGATAAAAATCCCACTGAAATTTTGCAGCGGCGGCTCCGCCGTTTTCATAATACTCAATCCGTACATCATATTCCCGCCCCGCCTCCAGCAGAATAGCCGCTTTTACTGTCCGCTCCGCATGGTCGCCCCAGTTATCAATCAGCAAAGCCCCATCCAGATACAAACGCGAACCGTCATCCGAGGTCAGGGACAGCGTGTACAGCCGCGTAAGCGGCGGCACCAGCTTCCCCGTCCACCGAACGGAAAAACCGTCAGGCACAATCCGCTCCGCATCAGGCGAGCCCGATTCCCAATTGAAATTTACGCCGGCATCAATCCGCGTCAATGCCGGAGAGCCGGACCGGTTCATGTTGTTAAAATATTCTCCCTTCAGACCGCCGCGCACAGCAGAGCCGGCCGCAATCAGATAATCAGATGGAATGGCGATAATTTCAGGAGTCTGGCTAATCTCACATCCAGGCGTATAATCGACGGCAATCCCGTAGCCGGCCGTTTTCTCCCGAATGCTCCTCAGCGGAGAAACAGGGTCCGATGCCATCCCGCTGTACCCGCCGAAAATGATTTTATCTGCATTCGGCCCGATGACCGCAATGGACCGCACGGTATGAATATCCAGCGGCAGAAGTCCATCATTTTTCAGCAGAACAATCGACCGTTGAGCCGCTTTCAGAGCCGCCTGCCGATGAGCCGGCCCATCAAGCAGATTAACATCTATGCTGTTATAGGGAACCAGCGGCGGCGGCTCAAAATGACCCAGTTTCAAGCGGGCCAGCAGAACACGCCAGGCCGCCCGGTCAATCGCCGCCTCCTCCACCTTCCCCTCCAGAACCGCCTGCACCAGATTGGCCTGGTACATCGTGCCGCAGTTCAGATCGCAGCCCGCAGAGATGCCCAGAACAGCGGCTTCTTGTCCGGAGGCCGCATAAAAGTGACCGTTGTAAATATCCTCGATAGCATCACAATCAGAAACCACATAGCCGCCAAAGCCCCACTCTTCTCGAAGCACCTCCTGCAGCAGCCAGGAGTTCGCACAGGCCGGAACCCCATTTACCCGATTGTAGGCACACATCACAGAAAAGGCCCCCGCCTCCTGCACCGCAGCCCGAAAAGCCGGAAGATACAATTCTCGCAGATTCCGCATATCCACATCAGAGGAACCTGTATGGCGCGTCGCCTCAACATTGTTGGCAATATAATGTTTCGGAGAAGAAACCGTTTTCAGATAGACCGGATCATCTCCCTGCATCCCCTTCACAAAGGACACCGCAAAACGGGACAACAAAAACGGATCTTCACTATAACTTTCCTCAAACCGCCCCCAGCGGGGGTCGCGATTGAGATTAATCGTCGGAGACCAGTAGGTCAGCCCCTTATTGTGGAGCAGATTCTTAATCCGCGCCTCCGTCGATATGACGGCAGCCGCTTCATGGACAAGTTCCGGCTCCCACGTGCTGCCCAAGGCAATCGCCTGCGGAAAAACCGTCGCAATGCCTGGGCCTGTCACTCCATGCAGGGCTTCATTCGCCCAGATGTAAGAAGGAATCCCAAGCCGGCTGATGGCCGGCGACCCTTCATCCAGCAGAGAAACCTTTTCAGAAAGGGTCAGCAGTTCGACCAGTCGCGCCGCCCGCTCTTCAAAATTCGGCTTGCCCGCCTCAATCCAGGACACCAGCGTACTGCCCGTACCGCTCTGGTTCTCGTCATCCGTAGCCGTGCACCGCAGAACATAGACACCCGGAGAAGAAAACGCAACCTGAGTTGTCGCCGCATCAGGATGGCTGAAAACCACCCCTGGCTCGGCGCATGACCACAAAATCTGCCCGTAATCAACACCAAGTTCACCCAGATGATTCGGATCATCATCATAAATAGCCGCCGTCATCGTAATCGACGCATTCTCCTGCCACAGAAGATTCCGCATAACGCCGGCATCTACTGTCGGCGGACGGTTCAGCAGAACAGGAATCGCGGTAATAACCGTTTTCCCCGGATAGGTCTGGCCGTAGTCAACCATCACCGTTCCTGACCCATGGTAAGCAGTAATGGCCCCCTTGGAAACAAGTCTTGCGATACGGTCCGTCTGGTCCCCGTTGACGATGACCTCCCCTTCCCGAATATCCATCACAGAATTGCCGCTAATGGTCTGGTCGGTCCAGTTGGCCAGCGTCAGAGTACCGCTGTTGATGTACATATAGCCGGTGCCCCCGTCCCAGCCCAATCCCAACTGATGGCCCACATGGATGGTTCCGCCGTTGAGAATAGTAGTCCCCGCATCACCGACGGCATGACCGGTCCAAAAATGCTCCAGACAATTCAGCGTTCCCCCCGCCTCCACAATGACCGTACCTGCTGAACTGCCGCTGCCCATTCCGTTCCCGCACCAGTCGGTCGAGGTCAGCACTCCCCCATTGACAATAATCAGCCGGCCGGTTCCATTGCTGCCGACGCTGAAGTTTTCCACCTGCTCCGCTGTATTCACAATACAGGGTTTGCTAACATCAGAAATCCAGGCGAAATCCCCTGCTGTCGGCTTGCTTGCTTCCAGCCAGTTTACACTTTGACTCCAGTACCGCTCACTGGTTACAGGAGCCCAATGCCGATGGGCTGCATACAGAACCGAAGCCGAACAAAAGAACAGACACCCCCATGCTAATTTCCAAAACCTGCCCCGCCCATCCAGCGGCCTTCCATACCCGCACGCGTCCGATTCTGTTTTCAGAATATTGTCTCTTTGTTCAAACATGCCCTTCCCACATGACTTTCCTGCGGCTTCCCTGCAGAAATAATCTTCTACAGAGACTGGAGACTTCTGCCCCCAGTCTCTGTAGAGACGGAGGTGTTCCTGTTTTATTGCTTTTCTCTCCCGAAGCAGGCATAGAACCGCCCAAACCGAACAGCACCCTCGCCGCCGGTTCGGGCACCCGTTTTCAGGGCGCCCGAACCGCCTGCTTTATAAAGGAGAGGTCTTCCTTACTCGGCTTTATCGAACAATCGGACCTGTCAGGTTATAATCCACCAGCCAGTCACTCGCCACTTCTGCAAGGTCTTCCAGGTCAATCACGCAATCAGCCACCAGGTCTGTACTGTAAACCGTACCCGTTCCATTCCGCCGTGCCGCCGCGCAGGAATCCGCATACACATCAAGAATGGTCGTATCCCTCACCACCGGATTAAACCCGTCATCGGCCGTCAAAGTCAGTGTGTAGGTGCCCTCCGCCGCTGCCGTAACCACCGGGTCTTCAACATGGTTATCTGAGAAAGAAACCATCCCGTCATCCGGCTCAACCGTCCAGGTAAGCATTGGGATGTTTTCATCCGTTACCGTCGCATTCAGCTGCGCCGGCTGACCCACCCAGGTAATAAAACCGCTGCCGGCATCCACTTTCGGAGGCAGATTGGCCGTCGCTTCAAATGTAAAGACATCCCCCTCGTGATAAGCGCCGTTGTTGGTATCCACCCGCCAGTAATAAGTCCCGGGTGCAGAGATAGGGAGCACCGTCGAGGAGCGCGCCTGTCCGGTCACATCCAGCGTCGCCGCAACACTCATCGCCTCCGGATCTGTTCCAATCAGAATCTCCACAGAAACCGACTCCCCGGGCATATTCGGTTCCCAGTTGTTCCATTCAAATGTCACATCCCCGATCGGAATAATCTCGTCAATATCCGGTGCCGGCTGCATCGGGTGGACGGCCGTAAGAATCGTCTGGTTGTTTGCAGCATCCCACGTAAAGACCACATTGTTGATAATATCATTCTGCGCATTATTTACATCGCCGCCTTCGACATTGATCTTCTTGTCGAATTTTGCATTCTTATACCCCGTAATGCGTCCATCCCGAGCACATACACCGGGATCGCACGGATTGGTCAGGTCCAGCCGCCAATATCGAATAATCACGGTTCCTTTTTCGATATCCAAATTCATGTTTCCCCGAATGGACTGACTATTGTTCCAATTCATCAGATGCAGCAGACCGCCGTTTTTCACCTGGCAGTAGCCGCTCGTCGTCGTCTTGCCGTCAAAATTCATCCCGAACATCTCATGAACAACAACCGTTCCGCCGTCAACAACCAATCCGCCGGAGGCATTATCGTTGTGAGCAATCCACAAATGATCCAAACAATCTAACAGGGCGCCTTCATGAACAACAATCCCGGCTCCCTGCCCGCTGAAACCGCAGCCGGTCCAGATTTTGCCGCCGTCCGGCTTGTAGCCGGCATACATTTCAGCCCCAGCCAGCAGATGCAGAATCCCGGGATTAACGCCGCCGTCGCCAACTACCAAATGCCCCACCATCTTTTTTGTGGCCAGATAGCAGTCTTTGGCATTATTATTGAAAAATTGTACCTTATAATAGTCGGCATCACCCAGCTCGTTATTAGGGCCGCCTTCAGGCACAGATCCGCCGGCCCAGTTGTTCGGATCCGTCCACCAGGCATAGGGAATATTGGGATCATTATGCGGATTTGCCGCAGGATTCCAGTTTCTCGACAACTCCGCCCCCTGCACCAGACCCGCAATGGCAGCGGCTGCCATTACTGCACACCACATCCTCTTGTTCATGGCTCAATCTCCTTTCAGAATAAGATATTTTGACTATCAGTCAGTTAACGATCCCTCCGATACAATCCTCACACCACAACTCGTTTTCGCTTCTTTCATTCGCCGCAATCTTTTCCTGCCGGTAATCCCAATAAGGTGATTGCCTCTTACCGCCTGGGAACATACGCCCGCTGCATATACCGGATATCCTCCCCGCTTTCATTCGGTCTCGGTACCGTATGGATAACCCGCCCCGCTTCTGCGTTTTCAATCGTTGTCCCATCCCTCCAGTTGTGCATCTCGGCATGAGCATCCGCAAACCCCAGGGTCCCGCGCTCATAATGCCAGATAGCAATAGGATCCACCCACGTTGGATTGTTCGCATAGTTCATCAGCCACGAACCCATAATCCACCCGCGTTCATCGACATTTTCCAGAAAGACAACTTTGCCGCCCGGATTAACCAAATCGCTGGTCTTCTTGGCTACTTTGTCAACAACCCCCGTTCGGTACAGTTCTTCGCCATTCATCATTCCGGTAATGGAATAGCTGTTCCACCACGACTTGGTCGTTGCATACTCCGTCGAGGCAAACATAACAGAACTTTTGTCGCCGGGGCAGTGATACACATCAAAGGTATTCAGATAGTCAAACAGGGCACCCCGTCGAATCCCAATCAGTTCATACTCTCGCCTGACATCGGCAGGTTCCCCCCTATAAACACCGGCTTCCGTCTGAGGATAGTGAACCCAGAAACGATGCGTCGGATCAGGAACAGATGTGCGAGGAACATGACCGTGAACAATCTCACCATCATGGTCAGCAGAATAACTCTGCCAGGCAACCGCCAATTGACGAATGTTAGACAAGCAGACCGCGCCGGCGGCTTGCTGTTTGACGCGACGAAGGGCAGGCACAAGGACGGACAAAAGCAGGGCAATAATAGCAATGACAACAAGCAATTCAATTAACGTAAATGCGGTTTCCTTTTTCATGGTACCTCCTTAAGCAAGAACTCGCATCCTAAGAACTGTCGGATTGAACGTACCTCGAACCATCTTGAACGGCTTGTCAGCAAAGAGCTCTATGATGGGCTTTATTATAGCCCTTCCTTTGGAATTTGCAAAGACAAAAAATAATAAAATGAAAAAATTATTTCTATATTGTAAATACAATCTGGACGAAAAAACAACTTTTATACATCCTAATATCACCATAACCATCTATCCTATAATAACTTAAAAATCAGACAACCGGCATCCTGCCGAAGACCGCCCACCTCCGAAATACGAATATTTACCATTGACATTTTTCTGTCTCTGCCGGAGAGGAAAGGAATTTCTTTTATTTTTTTGCCGGTTCATCCGCGACCTCGCCCTCAAACACCGGCTCCCGCAAATGCCGCAGCCAAATGACATATAAGCCCAGCAGGGAAATTACAAAGATTCCAAAGGTAATCAGAAAGGCCCGATAACTTTTAATCAGCAGTTGCATCGGCAGCAAAAACAGCGTAATTTGCCAGCACAGCGCAAACGGCAGAGCCGACACATCACGAATATGCTCCTTCGTCATCCTGGACCGTACCTCCGGATGGAGCGTGCCGGCCAGCGGCTTCCAGAAACCGAACGGTCGCGTCGTTCGATAAAAATGCTTCAGCACATCCGGTGCTGTCGGCTCCGTCAGATACGTCCCCAGAATGGTCCCGGCCAGCCCGATACCCAGCGTAACAAAAAACAGCGACACCGGATTATTGAAGAACTGAACCAGAAAGGGACTCAGGTCCGAACCGTAAACCTGCACCACTCGTATCAAAATCGCCCCCACCAAACCGGTAATGGTTCCGATCGCAAAACCCCCGCCGTTAAAACGCCACCAGTAAAAACGCAGCGTATTGGGAACCACCAGCCCCCCGCCGAGCGCCATGATAAACCAGTCCCAGATATCGTTGATGTTTTTGACGGAATAGGCAAACAGAAAACTAAGCACAACAAAAACAAAACCAAAGGCCCAGCTGATACGAATGAGTTCCCGATTGGACGCCGCCGGTCGAACATAGGCCTGATAAATATCCTTCGTAAAGAAGCCCGTCGTCCAGTTCAAGAACGAGCCGAATGTGGACAGCGACGCCGCAATCAGTGCCACCAAAATCAGCCCGCGAAACCCCCGCGGAATGCCGTATAAAATAACAGCCGGCAGAATCCGCTCCGGATCAACGGTCCCTTCATAACTGAGCAGAGGAAGACTCGATTGCCAGTTCCTCCCCAAAAGTTCGCTCATCTGACCGGCCAGGGCAGGCGAATAGGCATCCGGGGAATGAATAATGCCGGAAATCGTATCCGCCCACCGGCTTTTATCAAGGGGGCCTACATAGCTCTTAATCAGCACCGCCGCATCCTGAAGCACTTCCTGATTGGGAAATGTTTCTTTGACCAGAAACAATCCGAGTATCGCAAACCCCATCATCATCGGCCAGCGAAACATCATCAGACTGGTCCACAAAAACGTCAGTTTCCCGCATTCCTTATCGTCTTTGGCCCCGAAATAACGCGGCTCCCCTCCAGCCCCCATCCCGTAAAAGACATTCCGGAATAGATAAAAAACAGCAACCATAAATAAAAAACTGTACTGTTCGTACCCTTTCGGCATCGGCGTTTTCCAGCTGCACGCCGAGGTCATCCACGCGCTTTGACCGGTAACCTCGTAAGCCAGCGACGAGAGCTGCTCGGCACCTGGATTCTTCAGATACGCAATTACAGAAATCACAATCACAGCAGCAAGAATGATTCCCGACTGAAACAAATCCGTATAGACAACGCCGTAAAAACCCGCTGTTAAGATATACAGGGTCGCAGCGCCGATCATCAGAACAGCACACACCTGAGGAGAAAACGGCAGAAACATCGCCACAAACAAGCCCGTCCCCTTAATCAGATAGGTAACCATCGCAATATTGCTGACAATGGCTGCTATCGCACCGGCCATGCGCGCAAACTGTCCGCCCGCTGTATCGCCGAATCGATAAATCATCCATTCCGCGTTCGTAATGCAGCCGGATCGGCGGTGCCATTTCCCGCTCCACAGCATCATAACCGCCAGAACCAGCACCGCTCCTCCGCGAAACTCCACAAACAGCCCCCGAGGCCCTATCATATACAAAAAGGAGACAATAACCATCGTGCCGGTCAAATCCAGAAAACTGGCCATCCCCGACACCCCCAGAGCCCACCACGGCAGCTGACGACCCCCCAAAAAATAATCCTCTACGCTGGCCGACGCCTTTCGCCGAAGAACCAGCCCCAGGCCGACCAAAAATGCAAAATAACAAACCATCACGGCATAATCAGTCGTTCCCAGGTACTTTGCCATGTCCATCCCCCTTTCATTTCACAGAGGATATTCCTTTCGGACGTTCAGCCGGCCAAAAATTCAATCGTCACTATCTTTTTGGGAGGCACTGGAACGCGGCAGGAACCATCTTTGTCCAGAGGCAGTTCTTTTTCCGGAATTTCTTCCAGCGACACCTGCCGGGCCTGCTTCCAGATTCGCCTCTCACGGTTCACAGGAAGAAGCATATGATTTTGAAGACGCTGAACAGGACTTTGAGCAATCGAAACCGGTTCACAGCCGCCGTTCAAACAAATTGACGCATTCACGGTCTTGTCAAATGGATTAAAAACGCGAACAATCCAGCCCTTTCCCCTTTCACTGCGTTTGACCGCACTGACATGAAGCCGCTCCGGACTAACCTTCAAAAAAGATTTGCAAATCGGCTCTTTCCCCCCGTCCGTCGGAGCCGTCTGAGCCAGAACCAGAGGAAGCGTAAACTGCTCGGACGCCTTCCAGATATCCGCATCCGCCCACGTCCCCCGATGCGGCAGAACCGCATAGCGAAACCGATGCCTCCCCAAACACTGAGAACTTTTGTCCGCCTTGCTGTAATCCGTCATTTCCTGCGTTACGCATATCCGCAGCGGAAAACTGCGAAGCAGTGTCAGACGAAGCTCCGGAGCGGCCTCCTGCGTGGCCTCGTAGGCCTTCAAACCTTCGTTCAGTATCGCCAGACCCATCTTGCCGTCCGTAATATCCAAAAATGAATTCATGGGCTGCTCCGTCTGGGGCCGTTCCAGATACGTCTCAGAATCCGGCAGCACAACAGACCGCTCCAGCACATCAAACTGGCCCTGCACATAGACCTTGGACGAGCAAATCCCCGCAGGGAAAACAACCTGTAAATAATGGTCTTCTGCGGTGTTGTCAAGGTCGGTCACAATTTCAACCCATCGCTGGCCTTTCCGCAGGGTAACCGTATTGCAGATCGGCATATTTTTTCGCCGGCTGCTGCGCGCCTTGTCGTCTTCGGTCCTGCTTTCCGGCACAGACCAGTTCCATCGAACCTGAAAACCGGCCTCCAGCGGATTATCCTGAATCAGGATAACCTCCGCCTGCTCAGAGAGGGTAGTAAAAACCGACGGGTTTTCCACATCGCTGTGCTCCCACGGATTGCCGACTTCAGCCGTATCCCGGAAATAGCCCATGTTTTCATAAACCTTGCCGGTTTGCTTATCCGTTACGGTCAGTGTCCCATTCGAGCCGATAACCACCCGCAGATGCTCATTTTCCATCGCGTTGGGACCGCTCACCAGAGAAGCCCGACTCTTCACAGCCGCACGCTCAGCCGGACGCACAAAGAAAATTCGATATCCCATCGGCGGGATCTCTTTCAGATGAACCCGAGCATAATACAGACGCGTTTCAAACATATTGGCGGTGTCATTGGGAGACTGAACAACCTGAAAATGTTCCTCCTCACAGCCGACAGTATGAATTTCCATCTTCTCCCCGCGCTCATTCACAATTTCAATGCCTTCCGGCTTCCAGTCCCGCGGAACATCCAAATGAACCGTAACCGTTTCCTCCCGCGCAAAGGACGCAGGATTATAAACCAGCAGAACCATATCTTCCGCACTGTGCTCCGAATAATCAAGGGTGCCGGCGATATCCAGCAGCGCCCGTTCCGCCACGCAGCCGGCAATCTCCCGGACCTGACGATACCGAAACTGCATATCCAGACCGACAATTTCCCGACTGCAGCCCCCGATAGAGTCATGACCATGATTCTGAAGAAGCCAGTTATATGCCTGCTCCAGAAAGCCGGCGGGATACTCCGCTCCGAGCATCGAGGCAAAAACCGCCAGCGGCTCGGCATACTGCATCAAAGCCCGCTCAGATTGAAAATTTTCAATCTTCAAATCCATTCTGGCAGACACAATCCAGCCGAATAGCGGACTGGTCGATTCAGAGTCCGAACAATACCGCATCTCCCCACGGACTACCGGCAGGGATTCATCCACCTGCTCCAGGATTTGATCCTGAAAATCCTCAAAAGTGCTGTGAAAGACCTCCGCCACCCCTTCAAGGGCCTGATTGCAATCCCGAATCATGCGGACCTCCCGGATATCCGGACACGAAGAATCATGCCCGCAGGACCAGAACCGATGAAGCGTGGACCAGTCATTGTTTTGCTCCTCAAGGGCCTTTTTGGCACTCTCCGGTATATTTTCCGCAAAGTAATTGTATTTCTGCCGGGAATACTGCGCATCAAAATCCGAGTAAAGTTCCCCGACAAACTTAAAAGGACCGCTCTCGCAGTTCCAGGGCACCACACGCTGATTAACATCCTTCAGATTCCAGTACACCGGCCGCTGGATGACATACCACACATTGTAGCGGGGCCGCCGCCCCAGACGAGAAGCCGCAATGCGGCTGCCGTCTGCTCCCTCCCACAGAAACTCCGAGCGGGGAGCAACCTTCGTATTCACCCCACGATAAAAAGCCGCAAACTCAATCCCGAATCCTTTATAAATCTGAGGCATCTGAGATATCTGACCCCACGAAAACGGAGAATAGCCGGTCTTGCTCACATACCCGAACTGATTGGCGATTTTATGCCCCAGCAGAAGATTGCGAATCAGCGACTCCCCCGAAACAGAAAATTCATCCGGAAGACAAAACCACGGACCAATCAGCAGTTTCTTGGTCTTCACCAGCGTTACCAAACGCTCCCTTTTTTCAGGCCGAATCTCCAGATAGTCCTGCAGGGGAACTGTCTGAGAATCCAGATGAAAGGATTTAAACTCCGGTTCCTTCTCAAAAATATCCAGAAGCATATCCATCATATGCACCAGCATATGCCGGGTTCGCTGCATAGAATATCGCCATTCCCGATCCCAGTGGGTATTGGAAATGAAATGGCACTGAATCAGATGCTTGGCAGAGACGCGCCCCTCTCTCTTCTTGGCAGGGGCGGATGCGTCATGGTTCTGTATTTTCATTTTCATGAGAACGCCTTTCGTTCATTCAAAGAAGGTGCAGTATTTCCTGAAAGGTAGCACAGCAGTGATCGCACAATCCCTCTGCCCCGCTTTCCGCCAGATTGCCGCCGGCAAATCCAATCACCGGAAAGCCGGCCAGCCGAATGGAACAAATACCGGCGCCGCTGTCTTCGATACCCACCACATGAGCACGCTCTTGCGATGGAATCCCAAGACCCACCCGGCACACTTCCGCATAAAGCCACGGATGCGGCTTCGGCGACAATTCCCCAAGCGTCCCTACAGCCCCTTTCCGCAAAGGAAATCCGGCCGTAATAATCGCATCATAAAAATCACGCGGATCCCCCAGCCCCATAGACTGAAACGCCGAAAGAATTTCCGGCCACGCCTTTTCATAAAGCCCTGATGTCACCAGCGCAATCTTGATTTTCCGACTCTTTAACTCCAGCAAAAACTCCTTCAGACCGGCGGACGGCTTAAACGCATCAGTACGCCCCCGCCCCTTCAGAATCTCCTGCATCTGAAAATGAGTGTGCTGAAAATACAGTTCGCGGGCCTCTTCTACAGTCTTTTCAGGACAATATTTCCGAATACAGTACTCCAGATGCTCCGAAACACTATGGCCCGACACATAAGGCAAATCCGCATTTTCCAACTCAAAAGAGGGGTTTCCAAGCAGACTGGCCGTCGTAAGCTGAATAATCCAAATCCAAAATTCTTCGCTGCGGACGCTGGTTCCGTCCAAATCCATCAAGACGGCTTTAGTCGGCTTTTTCCTGTCAACTCGACAGATTGGATAATAAGCCGGATAGCCCAGGGCGGAATGAACATAAGCCAGCACATGCTTGCGGAAAAAAATAAACTCAACTTTTCGGTCTCTGGTTCCCAAAATCGACTGAACACCTTCAGCACCCGCACGAAATCGCCCATCTCCCGTGTGAGACAGACAGACAAAATCTTCCGGCCGGGCATGGGGGCCCAGATGCCTCAAAAGCGATTCCTCACTCCTTTTTTCAGTCAATTCCATCGGCCGACACCTTGGGAAAATCCCTGTTAACCATCCTGTGAAGCACCATTCTACTGTTTACATTTTAATTGATTTGTAAATTAGATGTCAAGACAATTATTCCATTTCTCAGGTTTTTAATAGCAAATTTCCCCAACATACAGACACTGCGGCATTTTCCAGCAGTCCTCCTTCCCCGAACAAAGTCGAAAAATAAATCCACATAACACAATGTAATTTATGGACTTATAGACAATTATGAACCCGCAACCCCAATACCCCCTCAATAAGTCTCTCAAAAGCCAAAAAGAAACCAAAGCAGTCAAAAACAATTATTGATTTCAAATCTTATCTTGGTATAATCTATATGTAAGAAGTTTGTATTTACATTACATAGCCCGGATTTTAGGACAGATTCTATAAATCCTGATAAGGAGACAGCCGGCAATGAAGAAAAACACACACGCCCCCGCAATAGTTCCGCTCATGATTCCGCTGCTGCTTGTCTCAGCAGCACAAGCGAAAAACCCGTTTATCACCCACATGTACACCGCCGACCCGTCGGCACACGTCTGGTCAGACGGTAGACTCTATGTGTACGCCTCCCACGACATCGCTCCGCCGCGGGGGTGCGATTTGATGGACCAATATCATGTCTTTTCAACAGACGATATGGTCCACTGGCTCGATCACGGAGAAATTCTTAGTTCCAAAGATGTCCCCTGGGGACGCCCCGAAGGCGGCTTCATGTGGGCCCCCGATTGCGCTTATAAAGACGGCATTTATTACTTCTACTTCCCTCACCCCAGCGGCACGGACTGGAACAAAACATGGAAAATCGGTGTGGCCACCAGCACCAAACCCGCCTCCGACTTTAAAGTGCAGGGTTATATTCCAGGATTGGAACCCTTGATTGACCCCTGCGTGTTTATCGACGAAGACGGCCAGGCCTATTTTTACTATGGCGGCGGAGGAATATGCAAAGGCGGCAAACTGAAAAACAACATGATGGAAATCGACGGCGAAATGAAGGAAATGCAAGGGCTGGTAGATTTCCACGAGGCCGCATGGGTGCACAAGAGAAAGGGTATTTATTACTTATCCTACTCGGACAATCATGATGAAAACGGAAAACATAACCGGCTGTGCTATGCCGTCAGCGACAATCCCCTCGGCCCGTGGAAATATCAGGGCATCTACATGGACCCGACGGACAGCTATACCAACCACGGTTCGATTGTGGAATACAAAGGCCAGTGGTACGCCTTTTATCACAATAGCGCCCTGTCCGGCCATGACTGGCTGAGATCCATTTGCGTGGACAAGTTATATTACAACGAGGACGGCACCATCCAAAAAGTCATCCAGACAACAGGCCAAACCGACGACAACCAATAAAAATCAAGTCGGTTCCTGCTGATTTCCCACGGCTTTGGATTGAACCGAATGGCGCCGGATGAGCCATCCCGCCCATCCCTTCCGTTCAACCCCGCCTCCGGCAAAACCGCTCCCCAAAGCCCCCTCTCTTCCAATCAAACAGCCCGCCAGAGCCGGAAAACACACGCCACCCCCCCTCGCCCCGCTGTCTCCTTAAATCGCCCGGCCAATCCCAAACCAGGCCGCCCGCAAATCCAATCCTATTTTTTTAAGCGGCTTCCGCACGATTCCCGAATGATTAACTCCGTACTCACCATGATATGCCGGGCCGGTATGTCAGGATGATGAATCCGATCCACCATCGTCCGGATGGCCTCATACGCCAAGGCCGCAGGATTCTGCCGAATCGTAGTCAGAGACACCGGCAGACTTTCATTGATTGGCAAATCGTCAAAACCTACCACACGCACATCCTGCGGCACCCGGATGCCTTCCGAGTGAAAGCAGGCAATTAAGTCCGCCGCCGTTGTATCATTTACACAGACAAACGCCTCCGTTTTCGCCCCTCTCACCAAATCCAGAAGTCTTTCCCTTTCCGGACAGGCGGGCTTGCTGAGCAGACTCCGGCTGTCAAACTGGTGCAGACGCTGCTTCTCCGGCTGGATTTGATGTTCTTCGAGCGCCAGGCGATATCCGTCATATCGATCTTCAATGGCCGTTGTCATGGCCGTTCCGCACACAAAATCAATCTTCCTGCACCCCAGTTCAATCAGATGACTGGTCAGAATCAAAGAGGCCTGCCGGTTATTGATTCCCACAATATCAAATTGACTGCGGTGGTGACTGTCCGTCAAATCCCGATCCAGCAGAACCAGCGCAATCCCCGCCTTATTGAACTGTTCGGCAATGCTTTCGTTCAGAGAATTATTGCTCGATAATTCAAGAGGGGTAAAAAAGACCCCCGCCACATGAGAACTGAGCAGCCGTTTGCAAATGGCCTGAGCCCGTTCAATATAATTCAAATCATTGTTGACAGGAATATCATTTAACAAAAGCGAATAGCCGGCCTGACTGGCATTTTTAAGCAATTCCGGTATCATAATCCCGAAGATGGTGCTGCTGGTTGTTTGAACCGGCCGCATCTGCCAATGAACCAGAAGCCCCAGCGTCTGATTGCTGGGCTTTGTGCTCTGCTTCACAAAGGTGCCCTGACCCTGCCTGCGGACAATCAGCCCTTTTTGCTGCAGGTCCCGCATCGCCCTGCCGATGGTAGGACGGGAAGCATTGAACATTTCCACAAGCTCATTTTCGGTCGGGAGTTTTTCGCCCGGCTTGTAAACTCCCTTGATAATATCATTACAGAGCTTGTCGTAAATTTCTTTATGTTTGATGGATCGTTCTGAATGGCTATGTTTCATTGGATGCTGGCCTGCGTAAAAAGGTGATAAAATCTTTACCGTATTCTATCGCATGACCTCCTTTTGAATAATAAAACAATGATGCCGGCAAAATGATGATTTGGAAACCGCCGCTGCCCCGGCCGCCGCAAGGGTCCCGAAGGCCTTCTGCCCCCCGTAGAGAACATCCGACCCTCTTTCATTTCACTTTTCAAAGAACAACGCTTCCCAACTCGGCCACGCGGAGCACAGAATCAATATATAAGGAGCCGCCGCCCAATGTCAAGATAGAAAAAGGGTTCTTCCAGAGCAAATCCCTCGCCTTATTCCCCGCCCCCGGCATAGAACATCACCGCCGACCTGTCCAAGGAGTCATGCCCGCAGCAGAAGTTTACCCAAGCCGCCCCGAGGCGATAGCCCATTATCAGCACCCCATCAATAGTATTGCCGAACACAAACATCCGTCCGTCCGTCTCCACACCGCCGGAAACGAGCGTCTGGACCGCCACCCGCTGGTCGTTATCAAGGTATCGTGTTGGCTTTTCAGTCCTGTCCACTGCGTTCAATCTTTTTGCTGGTCAGATAAAGTATCTGACCCTGTTTCATTTTCTCGTGATGTTATCCAAATGGACGGACTACTAAATGGACGATGATGATGACATATCTCCTCCAGGGACATAAGTTTGCCTTCCATTGATTCAGGAGTCTCTAATTTATCAGCCCTCCAGTCACATGGAGCATTCGGCGGAAATGTCCTAAATCTAAAAACCTTATTATCTTCTGTTTTAAATAAAACTTTCACAACCCATCTTCCGTCGGTCCATTCTGTGGCATCTACAATTAATTTGATTTGGTCGTCATCGGGATCTCGAGCAGCATAAGTAATTCGATCTCTCGGATAGGGGTGACCATATCCATTGTTCTTCTTCGAAAACGATTTTTGGAAAATAACACAAACATAAAGGTTCACTAAAAGAATTGCCAATAATATCAAAATAATAATATTCTTACGCATTTTTCATCAAATCCTTTAATAATTCAATTTTACATTCGTGGCGGTGATGATTGTTCTGGAGGAAAAGGAAATCTGCGTCCGCAACACCACCCGCTGCTCGTCGTAGTGATACCCCCTTGTTGTTTTCGCTATTGTGGCCATCTTTTCAATCCTTCACCCTCATAGCGGCTGCTGACCCTACCCCTGTCTTTGGTCCATTTTGACGGCCAGGATTCCCGGCCATATCGCACCCATATTCAGTTCTTGCGGAAAGTTCTGGGAAAACAGGAAAATTCAGGACGCCCATCTGTTTTCATTCTCCTTAAATCAAATTACGGCCTCTCTCGCTTCAGACCCAGAAATCCGGAACTCTTCCCAATCTCGGCAGACTCCTTAGCAGACTCCTTATTTGTTCCCTTCTATTTTTCGATGTCTTTCCAAAGCAGCCGTTTCGCCCCTCATTATACCCCGCGCCAACCCCCTCCGGCAAGCCATTCGCCCATTTTCCGCTTATTTTTCACCCAAAACCCCAAACCAGACCCGCTTCCTCGACTATTTCCCTCTTCACTTTTCCCTCTTCCCTTTTCCCCTTCATTCATTCTCGCCCCAGGCAGTCGAACTCAGCCAATTTCCGCAACACCCCCGACCCCTCAAATCCCCCCGCATCAAAAAATTCTTACCCCCTTTCTTTCCAGCACTTCCAGCCGCCGCCAACTCCCAAATCCCCCGCATTTTCAGTCCATTCCCGCACCCCCGCCCCAAAGTAGAGAGCCATTCACTCAACGGAGGAACCAGACCAATGCAGGCAGCCGCCCACAACGGCAAATACGACATCGTCCGTCAGGCCGGCACGGACCTGGTCAAAATCCATCACGACCTCGAAAATGAAAAGCCGCCCCGGCCAATAGTTCAAAAACCCGCGCCTCCATTGAATTATCAGCCGTCTCCCCCAACCCCTCTCCGCCATTCCCACCTGGCTCAAAAATCTGTGCCTCCATTGAATTCTCAGCAACTCCCCCCAAATCCCCTCAGCAGCCCTTTTTATCTGGCTCAAAAATGCGCGCCGACGTCTCCGCAGGTCCAAAATCCGGCTTTAAAATGCGCACGGCCGTTTTTAAATGGCTTTAAAATGCGCGCCGCCTGCGCGCCGCGGTGCGCAAATTTCCCCAAAAACCCCATTTTCAGCCCAAAAACCCGCAAAACAGCCATTTTTGACAACACCCCCCCGCCAAATACCCCAACTCCCCGCTTCCGAAGGCCGCCCGCCGGCCGGAGCGTGTCCTTGGCATGCAGGCGATGCGGGCGGGAGAGAAGAAACGTTTTTTACTGGATTAAAACAAAAATGGTATCCCTTTGCTTCATTGTATGTTGTATGTATAGTAGACAGTAGTATGAATGAAAGCAGCACCTTTTCCGGAGAGGCAATTTTATGGCCAAGAAGATAGTCATTGTCGGCGGCGCAGCAGGAGGGGCAACTGCTGCCGCACGCTTGCGCCGATTGGATGAAAAGGCACAGATTATCCTGTTTGAAAGAGGTCCTTTTATCTCATTTGCCGGCTGCGGTCTGCCCTACTATCTGGGCCGCGTCATCCAAAACCGTCAGGACCTGCTCTTGCAGACGCCCGAATCTTTCCAAAAACGCTATGCTGTTGAGGTGCGAGTTCGCCAGGAAATCATTCAAATTCACCGCGGCGAAAAAAAGGCAGAAGTTCTGGACCATCAAACCGGCAGACGGTATTCGGAATCCTATGATTATTTGATTTTATCCCCTGGTGCTGAGCCGTTTCGTCCGCCTATAGCCGGCGTCCAATCCGGCCGGATTTTCACCTTGCGAACCATCCCGGATGCGGATGCGATTGATGCCTTTATTGAGCAGCAGAAACCAAGCCGTGCTGTTATTGTCGGAGGCGGCTCTATTGGGCTGGAAATGGCGGAAAACCTCCATCATCGGGGACTAAAGACAGCGATTGTGGAGATGGCCCCGTCGCTGCTGCCGACCGCTTTGGATCCGGAAATGGCCTGGTACGTTCAAAGTCATCTGGAAGAAAAAGGGACGGCGGTTTGGATTCATGATGCAGCGTCTCGTTTTGAGGAAAATGAAAAAGGGCTGCAAATTCAACTCAAATCGGGGGCGGTTCTGCACTGTGATTTTGCGGTTTTGTCGGTTGGCGTTAAGCCCGAGGTGAAACTTGCTAAAGAGGCCGGCTTGACACTTGGCAGGTTAGGCGGGATCGAAGTATCGGACTCTCTTCAGACAAGCGACCCTGCCATTTATGCGATTGGAGATGCCGTTGAGGTCAAACATCTGGTTTTGGGGGGTGCAGCCCTGATTCCGCTGGCCGGCCCCGCCAACAAGCAGGGGCGAATGGCGGCAGACAACATCTGCGGGTTCAAACGAATCTATGCCGGAAGCATCGGAACGGCGATTCTGAAAGTATTTGATCTTACAGCGGCAATGACGGGAGCGACGGAGGCCGCCTTGAAAAAGGCCAACTTCGACTGCGAGAAAATCTATCTGCATCCGTCCAGCCATGCTGGATACTATCCCGGGGCCTCTGTCCTTCATATGAAAGTCTTGTTCAGCAGACCTGACGGTCGAATTCTTGGGGCTCAGATTGTCGGGGCGGAAGGGGTGGATAAGCGCATCGATCTTTTGTCAGCTGCTGTTCAGAAGGGACTGACGGTTTATGATTTGATGGAGCTGGAGTTGGCCTATGCTCCGCCTTACAGCAGTGCCAAAGACCCTATTCATATAGTCGGCTTTATCGGCTTCAATGTTCTTAATGGTACAATGCCGCTGGCACACTTTGAAGATCTTCGAGAAGGAGATTTTGTTCTTGATGTACGAACAGACAGCGAATGGCGGCGGGGGCATGTGGATGGTGCTGTGCATATTCCGCTCGATCAGCTTCGACAGCGGCTGGCGGAACTGCCTAAAGACCGCGTCATTTATCCTTACTGCGGTGTTGGGGTGCGCAGTTATGCGGCAGTAAGGATTCTTCTGCAAAACGGTTTTCAGGTACGCAATCTCAGCGGCGGATTTATGACCTGGCGTGCTCGGACATCCATGGCAGCCAAGGATTCGCCGGCCAATATGACTCTCAAAAAATCTTTCCTTAGCCGGTAAATCACTGACCGGTGAAATGATAGGATTTATAAGTGCCGCTTCCGCCTGTGGTTGGAGTGCGAGGCCGAACAAGTCCGATGTTAGCGGCACTGTGAGCGCACAGCGTGCATCTTGCAGAGGGACAACTTCATTTGAGTTTTCGAAATCATGCCGACATAAGCATATAGGACGAAATCTGTCCAGAAGCAGGTGCCGCCCTTCCAGAACTTTCTTTTTTTGGAAAAGTATGATATAATAACAAAAAAGAAGAATTATTACAATATTTACGGAGGTGCATTGGCGACAATTGGGAAACAATAGAGACCAGATTAAGGTCATCCAAGAGCGAGCTATTCTTGTCGGTGCCTACCTTAGAGATGGCACGGGCAAGAATGTGAATGATAATTTGGCGGAATTGACTGCCCTGGCTGAAAGTGCAGGCGCAATTGTAGTTGGGCGTCTCCAGCAGAAAATCCGAGAGGTTAATCCTTCTACTTATATCGGCAAAGGCAAAGCCCAGTATCTTTGCGAAAAAGTACAGGAGAGCCGGGCCAATCTGGTTATCTTTGACAATGACCTGACCCCAGGGCAGATTCGCGAACTGGAGAATATTCTGAAGGTGCGGGTGCTGGACCGCAGTGAACTGATTCTTGATATCTTTGCTGTTCGTGCTCAAACCAAACAGGCCAAGCTTCAGGTAGAGCTGGCCCAACTTGAATATACCTATCCTCGCCTGACGCGGATGTGGTCTCATTTGGATAATGTAGCCGGAGCCGGCGGAGGAACGGCAGCAGGGGCGGTGGGTGGTATTGGCACTCGCGGCACAGGGGAAAAACAGCTCGAAATTGATCGACGGCTGGTCAGTAAACGCATTACGGATCTTAAGCGGGAACTGGCTGCAATGGATCGGCGAATTCTGCGGGAAATTGGAGGACGAAAGGATTTTTTCAAGATTTGCCTTGTGGGCTATACCAACGCCGGCAAGAGTACGCTGATGAACGCCCTGACAGGGGCGGATGTGTTTGTTGAAGATCGGCTGTTTGCAACACTTGACACCCGGACACGAAAATGGCGAATTGACGGCGGTTTGGAGGTATTGCTGAGCGATACAGTCGGCTTTATCAGCAAATTGCCTCATCATTTGGTTGCTTCCTTTAAGGCGACGCTCGAGGAGGCGGTGCATGCAGACCTGCTGCTTCACGTGGCTGATGCATCCAGTGCGGAAGTTTTTGAGCAAATTCGAAGTGTTCAAACTGTACTGCAGGAAATCGGCTGCGGCGACAAACCTATTCTTCTGCTTCTGAATAAATGCGACCGGGTTGCCAACGGCGGACTGTTTGAATCCTTGCAGGCGGTTTATCCCGAAGCTATTTGCATCTCAGCGAAATCAGGGCTGCATCTGAAGGAACTGGCTGATTGTGTGGTAGAACAGGTGAAAGGGCAGAACATTTATATCCGTCTGTCGTGCAAAGCAGCTGACGGCAAGGTAATTGCTTTTCTGAGAACCTATGCGGCGGAGCTGAAAGAAACCTATAGCGAGGAAGGCGTGCTGCTGGAAGGATGGCTGGGGAAAAATCAGCTGCCTCATCTGAGGCATTTGGGAGCGGAACCGGCAGAAGTTCATTTCTAATCTTCTCTGTGTAAGAACATTTCTTGCCAAACAAAGCAGATTATGCTTTACTGTCAGCATGTTCAGGCAAGTAACTATTATCGGTGATGGAGCGATGGGTACCGTCTGCGGGATGCTGCTTTGCCGCAATGGCATCCGAACGACGATGTGGGGGTATAATGCGGCTCAACTTGCTCAATTTGAACAGGCTCGCGAAAATAGCCGTTTTCTGCCCGGTTATCGATTTCCGGATTCGCTTCGTCTTGACTCAAACGATTCCACAGCGATGAGGGAGGCGGAACTTTTAGTTTCCGCTGTTCCCTGTCAGTTTGTTCGAACAGTCTGGCAGCGATTGAAGCCCTTTGTCGCCGCGGGGATCCCGATTGTGAGCGTTACCAAAGGGCTCGAAAATGGGACGCTGTTTCGTCCGTCCGAGATTCTTGCCGATGTGCTCTCCGGCAACCATCCTTATGCGGCTCTGTCGGGGCCGACGATTGCTGACGAACTGATGCGGGAGCTTCCGGCAACCACAACCGCTGCTTCCGAGGATTTGCTTTTGGCTGAGGCGGTTCAGAAGACCTTTTCGACCCCCTTTTTTCGAGTCTATACAAATTCCGATCTGAAAGGTGTGGAATTGGCAGGGGCGATGAAAAATGTGATTGCGATTGCCGCCGGCTGCATCGATGGGATTGGAGCTGGTGATAATGCCAAAGCGGCACTGATTACACGGGGATTGGCTGAAATTAAGCGGCTGGGAGTGGCTTTGGGTGCGAGGGAAAGCACTTTTGCTGGCTTGAGCGGGCTTGGGGATTTGGTGACCACCTGTATTTCTCCCAAAGGGCGCAATCGGACATTCGGGGAGCGGATTGGCCGCGGAATGTCGGCCGCAGAAGCTCTGGCGCAGACCGCCGGTGTAGTCGAAGGAGTGTCCACCTGCCGTTCCGTGGTGGATTTAGCAATAAAGGTGGGGGTGGAAATGCCGATTTCGGAGGCGATTCTGGCTGTTCTATCCGACAAGATGGATGTGCGGGAGGCGATTGCCGCTTTGATGAGCCGCTCTCTGAAGGCCGAATGAACACTCAAAAAGAAGATGTTTCATATCGATGGTCTTCTGATTTCCCTCTTTTTTTATAGGACTTTGTTAGTCCAATCTTCTCAGAACCTGGAATCATTCCTTTTGATTCTTTCTTTGAAAAACCGGAAGGGGTATTTTTGCCCCGCGTGGTCTCTGTTTTTTGAGTAATGCGGCGATTCCTTATCGGACGATGAGCGACAAAATTGCCGAGTTTGCCTTTTAACCCTCCAAAAAGCCGAACATTATGTACACTTTAAATGCCGGCGGTTTATTTCCTGTCAGAAGAGTACGGGATAAGTGCTAATGTTGAAGAAATATCCTGACGACGAAACAGCGTGAGAAAACTGGTTTTGAACTGAGCGACGGGGGATTGGCAGGGAGTTTAAAGGCAATGCGCCAAGGAACGGAAACGGAATATGTTTGGTAAAAAGTACGGTCCGATCGGAGTCGATTTGGGCAGCGGGCATCTGCGAGCCGTCCAGCTGGCGCAGAATGGACAGGGTCTGTGTCTTCACGCAGGGGGGGTCAAGACAAAACCTGACCAGCTCAAGGCAGGGACCCCCGAATGGCAGCGGTGGGCGATGGAGTCCCTTCGAGAAATCATTCGCGAAAACCGCTTCAAAGGCATTAAAGTGATGACAGCGTTGCCGTCTGATGATTTGTTTATCGATCAGGTTCGAGTCAGCCGCTCCTCTTCTCCCGAGGCAATTGAACGAGCGGCCTTTGCGAAAGTGCAGAATAAACTGCCGTTTAAAGCGGAAGAGGGACTGCTGAAATGTGTTTTTGTAGAGCAGCCGGAGGCCAAAGGGGCGGAGATTGAGGTAGTCGTGATGGGAGCTAGCCGTCTTGCAGTGGAAGTTCATCTGGCCATTTATGAACAGGCAGGGCTGGAGGTAGCAGGGATGGTTCCCTGGCCGCTGGCCATGGTCAGCAGCTATACGTGTTTTTTCTGCCGACGGCGCAACGAGCAGGATCGGGTTTCCATGCTGATGTCGCTTGGTACGCACCACTGCAATATCGTGATATGTCGAGGTTCGGCGCTGCTGTTTGCGCGGGTAGTACCGATTGGTTTTGCTCATCTGAGGCAAACTGACGAGATGAATCGGCTGATTGCTGAACTGGATGCATGTACGCGATATTTTCAGACGATGTCGGCTGTTGAGCCCATTGAACGGCTGCTCTTTCTGGCTGGCAGTGGGGTTGGCCGTTCTGTTTGCGAAGGGGTGGCGGAATTAGCTCAACGTTTGCAGATTGCAGCACAGGTGGGGGATGTGCTTTCAGCAATTCGGGTGGATTTTGCCGAGCAAAAGACGATGATTGACCGGCGAAATGCCAAAGTGGATTGGTCGCTGGCTTTCGGATTGGCTTTGCAGGGACTGAAAACGGGGAGCAAGCAAGTATAATCAGGAGAATACGGATATGGCAACCATCAATTTTGTACCGGATGATTATATTCAGCAGCGGCAGTCAAACCGTGCCAATTCTCTCTATTTAATTTTGCTGGTAGCGGTTCTTTGCGGGATCGGGGCGACGTTTTCAGTGTTGAAGATGCGACAGCGTTCCGTTCAGGCCGAACTGGCCCAACTGAGCCGCCAGCTCACTCAGGCCAAAGATCAGATTGCCAAGCTCGAAGAACTCAAAAGCAAGAACAAAACCCGTCTGAACGTTATGATGATGACGGCTTCACTGATTGAACAGGTGCCGCGAAGCGTTTTGCTGGCTTGTTTGACCAATAACCTGCCAGCCGGCGTTTCACTGACGACTCTGGAGATGAAGGAAAAAGAAAAACCAAAGACGCCGACGGCTGTTCCAACCAAATCTGGGACTGCGAAAAAGCCGGCTGCGGCTGCGGCGGGTAAAGCTGGCTCCACACCTGCTAAAGTAGAACCGGACCTGCCGAGCGCACCTCCAGAGCCGGAGGTAACGCTGATGATTCAGGGATTAGCCCCAAGTGATATTGAGGTTGCCAATTATATTGCGAACCTGAATGAATCCATCCTATTTGACCAGGTGCAATTGGTGCAAAGTGAAGAGCGCGATGTGGAAGGGATTAAATTCAGGGAGTTTCGCCTGGCGGCTCGGATTCGACCGGAACTGAAGCTTACCCGGAAAGATATCGAGGAGATTCGCAAGAAACGGGATCAAACCAGCTGACCGAAAGGATAGTCCGATGAATAGCGGAGTTCGACATATCATTTTCTTTGTGCTGATTATTGCGATGGTGTATGTTTCCTACGCCTATATGATTCGACCGGCCAATGAGCATTTGACTCAACAGCGGATGCAGATGGAAGCCAGTCGAGCCAAATTAGCAGAACTGGAGCGTGCCACAGCCGCATCGGAAGACCTCAGCCAGCAGCTTGAGCAGATGGAGCAGATCATCCGAGAATTTGAAAGCAAACTGCCGCCCAGCAGTGAAATTCACACAGTGTTGGAAAACGTAACACTGATTGCCCAACGTCACGGGCTGGTCCCCAAGATGATTCGCACACTCAAGACGACAACCAACGGCGGCTATATTGAGCAGCCCCTCGAAATGGAGCTGCACGGAGATTTCAACTCGTATTATGCCTTTCTGCTCGAGTTGGAGCGGTTGGATCGAATCACGAAAATCCGCCAGCTGGAACTGAAAAAGAAATCCAAGTATGAAGGGCAGACGGAAGCCAAATTTATCATGAGCATCTTTTTCCAGAATTCGCGAGCGTAAGGGGACTTATCATCCACTATGCTGAAATTGATTTAAATGATAAGGAGTCGAACCTATGCTGTCTTTTTTACGCGATGAAAATCAGACTCCGGCAGCAGCACAGATGCAGAATGCCGGGGACTCTTCTTCGGAAGAGCAGGCCAGTACCTCGCAGGAGTTTCTGCGTCCGGCGGTGCGGACCCAAACGGTAAAGCAGGGAACCATCATTTTAGCCGTTTTGTTTCTGGCGGGTGGAGCTGCGGTTTGGTGGATGATTAAAAAATCCGGCCTCTCTCAAGCCCAGGGGGCGACGGCAGAAACCTCTCAGATTGATCAGGTACTCTCGCAGCTGAGCAGCTTTCAAAAAGATATGAACTCTCAGATGAATTCGGTCTCCAGCCGCTTTTCCCAGGTTTCTGAACTGGGGCAGATTACGGTGGCAGATCTGAAGAAAAATCCTTTTCGGCAGGAATGGTCGGCGGCCTCTTCCGGCGAAGATTTGTCCTTAAGTCAGACTTTGATTCGCAAAGAAGAAATGCGTCGGAAGGCGGCTACTCTCAAACTATGGAGCATCACGCTTCGAGAGCAGAACTCCTGCTGTATGATTGGAGATAAGGTCCTTTATGTCGGAGATGCTATTCAGGGGTTTGTCATCAAGCAGATTCTTCCGGACCGGGTCGTGCTGGGCTGGGAAGACATCACTGTGGAGCTGAAGATTGAGGAATGAATGAAACGCTTGTTTGGGAAAAATAAATCGGTCCTCGAATCGGTATCTCTGACAGAGCTCGAAAAGCAGGATGGCCAGATTGAGCTGGCTCCCGGCCTTCGAAATTTATATTGTCCGGAGCCGAAAGCATCTCTGCATGTTCGAGATTTGGCGGATGTGCTGGCGGAAATGGGGGCATTAACCGACCAGCAGCTGCAGGAATTGCGGTCAGAAAAAGTCCGTCGGGAAGAGCTCGAAAAGCATCTTAAGAAGAAAGGGCTCTCTCCGGAGGTGATCCTCGAAGGCAAAGCCCGTTTGTACGGCTATGAGTTTGTCTGTCTGGAGCCGGAGAAAGTGGACCGTCAGGCCTTCGGCAAACTCGAGATGGATTATATCCGCAGCAACCATTTGATGCCGGTGTCCATTGAAGACGGTACGCTGGTGCTGGCGGTCAGTGATCCAGATAATGTTTTCGGCTTTGATGATGTTAAGCGGCAGACGGGGATGAATGTTCGAGTGGTAGTCTGCACTCCTCAGAATATCGAAGCTGTGTGCGATGTCTTTGATCAGAACAAGTTCGATTACAACGTTGATGAAATTATTAGTGATTTGGGCGAAATTGAGCTGATCCAGGAAACTGAGGAGGATATTGAGGACTTAGAAAAAAGTGCCGGTGAATCACCGGTGATTAAATTCGTTAACTATATCCTCAGCAATGCTTTGCGGGAAGGGGCCAGCGATATTCATATTGAACCGAAGGAAAAATACACCAAAATTCGCTATCGGATCGATGGAGTGCTGTTCGAAATCCGCCAGGCGCCGGCGAAAATGCATCCGGCAATTATCTCGCGTTTGAAGATTATGGCTAACCTTGACATTTCCGAGCGTCGTGTGCCGCAGGACGGTAAGATTGCCGTCATTATGGGCGGACGGGGAATCGATCTGCGAGTTTCGGTGCTGCCGACCAGCCATGGGGAAAAAGTGGTTGTGCGGCTTTTGGATAGTAAAAGCATTATGCTTGGTCTGGACAAGTCGGGAATGGAGCCGCGTGTTCTGGAGGCCTTTCGGGAGCAAATCGACCTGCCCCACGGTATTCTGCTGGTGACTGGTCCAACCGGCAGCGGCAAAAGTACTACGCTTTATTCAGCCCTGGCGCAGATGGACAGCGAACGGCTGAACGTCTCGACAGTAGAAGACCCAGTCGAGTATAATCTCGAATACTGCAATCAAGTACAGGTCAATGAAAAAACGGGGATGACATTTGCAGCAGCTCTGCGCAGTCTCCTCCGTCAGGACCCGGATATCATCATGATAGGTGAAATACGCGATCAGGAGACTGCCCGAATTGCTGTTCAGGCAGCTCTGACAGGACATTTGGTGCTTTCGACTCTGCATACTAACGATGCTCCCAGCAGCGTCTCCCGACTGGTCAACATTGGCGTTGAACCCTATTTGATTGCGGCGTCGCTGAATGCGATTCTGGCGCAGCGGCTTGTAAGGCGAATTTGCGAACACTGCAAAGAAAGTTATCCGATGCCCGATGCAGCACGGCAGTATTTTGAAAGGGCCTCTATCGAGGTTAAGGAACTGGTGCACGGCAAGGGCTGCGAGAAATGCCGTCAAAGCGGTTATTCAGGGCGGGCAGGCCTTTTTGAGCTGCTTATCGTCGATGAGAAGTTTCGTCAGCTGATTCACGAAGACCCTTCCGTTAACAGCATGCGGAAGGCCTTTGTTCGAAGCGGCTGGCCGACCCTGTTTGAGGATGGTTTGCAGAAAGTGAAAAAAGGGATTACCACGATTGAAGAAGTTCTGCGGGTAACTGAGGAGGTTCGTTTGGAGATGGGAGAGGAACCACCTGTCAAATCCGCGGCTAAGCCATCTGCTAAATCTGCCTCCGAAAAAACCGAATCACAACCTGCAGAGAAGAAACGGATAGAACGAGCGAGGAAAAAAACATGATTCCAGTGAAGGATATTCTGGCGATTGCCATCCAGTCCGGCGCATCAGACGTGCACATCAACACAACTTTGCCGCCGGTAATGCGTATCAACACAGAATTGATTTTGATGGACCTGCCGGAGGTGTCGAATGAAGATGCCGCCGCTATGGTGCTCGAAATGGTTGGGCCGGAAAAATTCAAAAAATTCGAGGAAAAGCGAGACCTTGACTTTTCGACAATGATTGATGACGGAAGCCGGTTCCGTGTCAATGCCCATTATCAGAAGGATACCATCGCCATTTCCTTCCGTGCCATTTCTAATAAAGTTCCTAATATTGATGACCTCCATTTGCCTGAAATCGTCAAAGAGTTGACGGACCTGCCAAGAGGGCTGGTCATCGTAACTGGTCATACCGGTTCGGGCAAAAGCACAACGCTGGCTTCGATGATCGGGGTGATCAACAAGAAATACAAAAAACGCATTATTACCCTTGAAGACCCTGTTGAGTATCTGCTCGAAAACAAGTCCTGCATGATTGAGCAGCGGGAAATCGGCTCCGATTGTCCGAACTTTGCATCTGGTCTTCGGCATGCCCTTCGTCAGGACCCGGATATCATTCTGGTTGGTGAAATGCGAGACCTTGAAACGACCAGTTCGACTATTACGGCGGCGGAAACGGGACATTTGGTTCTGTCCACTCTCCATACTATTAATGCCTCTCAGACGGTTGAACGTATCATTGATATTTATCCGGCCAGTCAGCAGAACCAGATTCGGGCGATGCTGGCTAACACGCTTCAGGCGGTGATTTCACAAACTCTGTTTCGCCGAGCGGATCAGCCGGGGATGGTTCCCTGTACGGAGATTCTGCTGTGTACGTCGGCGGTACGAAACTGCATCCGGGAAAACCGGATTTATGAAATCCCCAATGTTATTGAAACATCGCGCCGGCTGGGAATGCAAAGCATGGATTACAGCATTCAGCAGATGTATGAGGCCGGCTATATCGACCGAGAAGATGCGGTTAACCGCTCGAGCAATCCTGCCAAAATGGAAAAACTTTTGTCTCCTGCCCCTGCCCGGAAGGGGGAGGCGGCCTCTCCCAAAACTAAAGTTATTGCATAACAGAACAGGATAGAAAACGTATGAATATTCTGGAAAAAATCAGCTCCGTATCCTCTCGTTCGCAGTCTGCGGCAAAGACAGCGGCTGCTCCCGGCAAGACTCCAAAGCCGAAAGGAGGATTTCAATTTGAATTTGGTCCAAGCCGCAAGGATATCCTGAACTTTACCAACCAGCTGGCAGTGATGCTGCGGGCCGGCATCAGTCTTCAGGATGCCCTTGAATCTGTTGGCTCTCAGATGGAGAAACAAAAATTCCGGGCCATTGTGATGGACCTCAAGCAGCAGATTGAGGCGGGTAAGAGCTTCTCTCAGGCCCTTGGTTCCCATCCGGAGGTCTTTAACAATCTTTATATTAATATGGTGGCGGCGGCGGAAATATCCGGGTCTATGAGCTCGATGCTTCAGCGGCTGGCGGAATATCTTGATCAAGAGGCGGAGACTCGTGGTCAGGTTATCAGCGCGATGGTTTACCCGATTATCATTGGGGTGATGGCGGTTACGTGCGTGACCTTTCTGCTGACGTTTGTTTTGCCGCGGTTTCTGCTGGTGTTTGAAGGGAAGGAGCATTTGCTGCCGACTCCCACCAAACTGATTATGGCTTTGAGCAGCGGCATTCGAGGTTATTGGTTTATTATTTTCCCGGCGCTTGGCGGGCTGATGTGGGGATTCTGGTATCTAACCCGCAAAACCCAGGCGGGCAAGCAGTGGTGGGACCGTACCAAACTGCGGATACCGCTTCTGAAGACGCTGTGCCGAAGTCTGTATATTACGCGGAGCATGCACACGATGGGTGTGCTGACCAATGCGGGGGTTCCGATTCTCGATACTATTTCGATTACTGCTCAGATTACGGGTAATTCCCTTTATGAGCAGATGTGGAAGGGGGTCTTTGAGGAGGTGCGGGAGGGGAAGAAAATTGCTTCCAGTCTGGGACGCTATACGCTGATGCCCGGCAATGTGGTTCAGATGATTCAGTCTGGAGAAGAATCGGGGACGCTGGGGGATGTGCTGGATGATATTTCCCAGTTTTATGCCCGGGAGCTTCGGACGGTTATCAAAACGGTAACGAGTATGATTGAGCCGCTGATGATTGTGGTAATGGGCGTGCTGGTTGGGTTTATTGCGATGAGTATCATTCTGCCCATTTTCAAAATGTCCAGCGTGGTTACCAGCGGTTAAGGAAGGAAAGAGACCTATGAACAAAAGGCGAAGCAACAGATGCAGGAGGGGGTTTACCCTTGTGGAGGTGCTGGTTGCGGTTCTGCTGGTGGGGCTGGCGATTGCCTCGCTGGTGGCTACAAGCGGGGCCTTTACGATGAAGAACGGGGCGGCGGTTGATTTGTCCACGGCTGAGTTTCTTATTGAGGAAATTCGGGAGCGGACGGCGATGATGGGGTTTGATGAGCTGGCGACGATGAAGGAAGCAGCGAGCTACTGTCCGCCGATTGATGTAAATGGGGAACAGCTGGAGGATTTCGGGGTGTTTGGTCAACAGGTTCGGGTGGAGTGTGTTGGTGGGGCGGATTTGGATGAAATAACGGAGTCGAGTGATTTTGTCCGGGTTACTGTTACCATTACGAAAAACGGGCGGCCTATCAGTTCGGCCAGCTGGATCCGTGCGAAGATGTAGGGTTTCGGGAGAAGAACTATGAAAAACAGGTGCCAATCCCGGTGGGGTTTTACGCTGGCGGAGGTTCTGATTTCGATGGCGATTCTGGCCGTGCTGCTGACGGCGGTGGCGGCGGCCTTCGATGCGTCGATGAAGAATTATAAGGATAATGAGGCCATCTCGAAGACGATGAATGCGGCGCGGGCGGCGCTGCTGCGGATTACCAACGATATCCGCACGGCTCGCGGGGCGGCGGTGAACGCTGAGCATACCGAGTGCAGCATTGATAAGACGGGAGATGGGGAGGCGGAGATAACCTATCGGTACGATGCGGAAGAAGAGATACTGTATCTGGATGATTATTCTTCCGGGACTGAGAAGTCCTATGTGCTGTGCGAGCATGTGACGGAGATGAAATTTGTCGGGGCGGCTATGCCCGGCAAGCCCAATCAGGTTCGCAATGTGAGAATTACGATGACCGTCACGGATAAGGATGAGGGGGCCAATCTCTCGCGGAAGCTGGCGGCGGCGGCTGTTGTTCGCCGGAATCTATAACGGACGTGAAGGGGTCGAAACGAGAACGAAAGCCCTGGTATGCCGGGGCTTTTTTTGTCGGTGCATCGTGAGGGGCCGGCTTTTCAAGGGAGGTTTGGCGGGGGATGTTGTCAAAAATTGCTGTTTTGCGGGTTTTTGGGCTGAAAATGGGGTTTTTGGGGAAATTTGCGCACCGCGGCGCGCGGGCGGCGCGCATTTTAAAGCCACTTAAAAACGGCCGCGCGCATTTTAAAGCCGGATTTTGGACCTGCGGAGGCGTCGGCGCGCATTTTTGAGCCAGTTGAAAAGGGCTGCGGAGGGGGTTTGGGGGAAATTGCTGATAATTCAATGGAGACGGGGATTCTTGAGCCAGAGGGGAAGGGTTGAGGGGTTGCGGGGGGAACTGCTGATAATTCAATGGAGGCGCGGGTTTTTGAGCCATTGGCTGTGGCGGCTTTTCGTTTTCGAGGTCGTGATGGATTTTGACCAGGTCCATGCCGGCCTGACGGACGATGTCGTATCGGCCGGCGTGTGCGGTGATGCGGGCGAGGGTGTGGACGGCCTGACAGGCGGCGCGGGCGGCTTCGATTCGGGTTTCGAGGCGGTACTGGGCCATGCGGATTTCGACGGCGTGGAGGAAACGGGGCTGCTGGAGCCAGCTGTGGAGGAGACGCGGGGTGATGCGGCCGTCGGCCATGGCTTGTTCGAGGGGACAGCCGACATCTAAGACGGTTTCAAGAAACCACTGCTGCTTGCGGGTGAGACGGGGCGGGTTTTGGGGGGCGGGATTGTTTGTCATGGGGGACTCCTGTTGAGGGTTGGTGTTGGATGGTTTGTTTTGGGGGGAGCGGCAGAAGGTTCGATAGGTCTGCCAGATGTCGAGGGAGGCGCGGCGTGCGTGTTTGGGGTTTTGGGTTTCGGTGAAGATGAGCATGGTGCCGAGGGAGACGGGGATGCGGTGGAGAGCGACGAGGCGGGCCTGGCGTCGATAGCCGGCCAGGAAGGTATGGAGGGTTTGTCGGAAGAGGGGGCTTTGGAGCCAGTTGTGGAGGATGAGGGGGCGGAGGCGAAGGTTGGTTCTTGCCTGGGT
>Ga0208824_1000112_pt1 | contig 93265 bp, 78 predicted proteins | sample AD_JPNTR3_MetaG_FD_184447 | JGI IMG/M metagenome (GOLD analysis project Ga0208824, IMG submission 184447) | Active sludge microbial communities of municipal wastewater-treating anaerobic digesters from Japan - AD_JPNTR3_MetaG (SPAdes) (version 2) | ecosystem: Engineered > Bioreactor > Anaerobic...
CTTTGCGTTATAGAACTTTTGCAGTGGGAGCTTATTTTGAAAAAGTTGGAAATACTTTAAAGCTCAAAATTTCTCTTATTAAAAAACGAAGAAAATGGTTTCGAGGTCTTTGGGATTATCCTCTTGATTTACCTCTCAAAATATCTAATGCGTAATTTGGGTTTATTGGGAGAAATAAATTTAGAGAGCATTATTAAGCATCATGATGCGGATCGTTATTACAAGAGTTTTAAGTCAAAGACGCATTTGATTACGATGCTTTTTGGCATTATAAGCCGTTGTGATTCTATGGGTGAAATCTGTGAAGGGATGCGTGCCATGAGTGGAAAACTTAATCATTTAGGTTTGAAATCTTCCCCTGCAAAGAGTACGGCTTGTGATGGTTTACGTAACTGATCAGATAAGTTTTTTGAAGAGGTTTATTTTACGTTAGTCAAGCAATATCAGAGTTTTTTGTCGGACAGCCGAACTTTTGGATTGACATTTAAAGAGGTTCTTTTGATTGATTCCACAACCATAACACTCTTTAGCGACATTCTCAAAGGGGTTGGTAGAAATCCCAAAGGCGATGGTAAAAAGAAAGGTGGTTTAAAAGTTCACATGCTTATAGATGCTGTTCAGTCTGTAGGTAGGTTTATTAAGATAACAGAAGCAAAGGTTCACGACAAAAATTTTTTAAAATCGTTGGATTTAGCCACTAATACAATGATTGTCTTTGATAAAGCATACAACTATTATCATCAATTTGCGTTGTGAACGAATAACAAAGTTTATTTTGTAACCCGACAAAAGTCGAATGCCAACTATAAGCATGATAGCCTATATTTTGTTATCTTTTCGATATCGGTATGAACATTATGAATCGATGGGAGAACTTTTCAGGGCAATGAGTGCGAAGTGTTTGCAGCAGACGCTTGATGAACGTTTTTGGGGATTATTTTTGGAGTTGTTGCAGGAAATATGCGAAGCATTGGAGAAAGATATTGATGAAATGTTTGAGTTGATCATGAATTGTCCCAAGACGGCAGAATTGGTTTCAAAAATGCTTGTTCCTCCGCTCCGGGAAGCAGTTTGACGAAAATGGAATTATTGATATATTGATAATCAGACGGAAAATAACTAAATCGTACTTCTTTATTTCCTGTTTTTCAGATCATTAAAGCGAAGTGCGAAACTTTAGTGGTTTATATTAAAACCAGAAATTTTTAAGCAAAATCCTTGCATTTTTAAAAACAAAATTTTATCTTTATGACAAATAAAAGTTTAAGTTGTTCATCAACAACCTTGTGAAACTTGACACGAAATAGAGCAATACGTACCGAATGAATTTCGGAAGATGCTAAAATGATCCGATGAATTACAGTCCGATTGATACCAAAAACAAGTTGGATGAGGGTTTGACTTTTAAAATCTCGCGATTTAAAGAACAAATTAAGAAAACCAATCCTCACAAGCACGAAGAATATTACGAATTAATTTTTCTTTCGGCGGGCGAAGGTTTTCATTATATAGAAGAAGAGCGGTTTGTCGTTTCGCCGCCTGAATTTTATCTGCTGAAACCATTTCAGCTTCATTACTGGCAATTTACTTCTGTCCCCAAAGGGTTCGTTGTTCAGTTTAAATTATCGGAGTTTGATGGTATAAACGAAAATTCTTTGCTGGAAATAGTTAGGAAGTTGTCGGAAAACACAAGCATTAAATTCACTGCCGAGAATTATCCCAATACCCTTCTGAATGAGATATACGAGGAATTTCAAGTCAATTCATCTTATTCCAGAGAAATCATTCACGGATTGCTTTTCGCCCTCTTCGGCAAGCTGTTGCGTATATCGGAAACTCATGATAATAATCGAACTCGACATCAATCGATCTACGAACGATTTATGTTGCTACTGATGAAAGAAAGTCCTCGACTGCACAAGGTGAACGAATTCGCCGATCTGCTGTTTATTACGCCTCAATACTTAAATCTTATCTGCCGCAAACAATTAGGGAAAAGCGCCCGCGAAATTGTTGCCAATCAACTGATGATCGAGGCTAAACGTTATTTACTCCATACCGACCATTCCATCAACGAAATTGCCGAAATCATGTATTTTACCGATTCGTCCAATTTTGTGAAATTCTTCAAGAAACATGAAAATGTTACTCCGGTCCAATTTCGCGAAAAACATTTTCAATAATACCGTTTTTTCTTTTTTTGTTACCACACTTTTAGACGTGATGTCGTTTACTTTTGTACAGTCATTCATCAATTTTTAACGAAATGAATATGCTGCAGTCCATTTTATTATTTATCCTTGGCGTTGCCATCGTGATGTTTTTTGCCGAGAAGCTGGTAAAAGGAACAGTGGGAATTTCGCTCGGTTTTGGAATTTCTACTTTTTTGATCAGCGTCATTTTCATTGGTTTCGATCCGGAAAACCTGTTCGTAGGAGCTGTCGGATCGTTTGAAGGTGTTTCGGGAATTGCGTTAGGGTCCATTATCGGAGCGGCGATGGTGGCTGTTGCTTTGGCATTCGGCCTAACGGCTTTGATTGCTCCGATGAAGTTTGAGCAAGCTCCGATACAGATTCTCGTTGTGCCCGTTTTGGCGGTTCTGCTGTTGGGCGTGCTGAGTTTGGACGGCCAGCTCTCGAGATTAGACGGAGCCGTTTTACTCGTTGGTTTTGCGTTATCGGTGATTTATCTGATTCATTTGTCTAAAAAGGGTCTCGATATTCAACCCACAGGAGAAGTTGCCGAAACACTTGAGAAAGCCGATAAACTGAACAAATGGAAATCGTTGGGTATATTTATTGTTTCGCTTATCGGCATTGTCGTGGGAAGTGAGATTTTGGTAAAAAGTTCGGAAAACATCATCGCCCGGATCGGGCTTTCCGACACGGTTTTCGGCATGACGATCTTGGCTTTTCTGATCAGCATCGAAGAGCTGGCAAGGGAACTTCCGGCAGCTATGAAGGGACGTCCCGAAATCAGTTTCGGAAATGTCGTAGGCTCCATCCTTGCTTTTTTCCTTTTCAATGCCGGAATCATTGCGTTGGTAAAACCCGTAACGGTGGATGAACAGACGCTGAGATACTATTTCCCGATATGCTTGCTGACCGTTGTGGTTGTTTCACTTTTTATGATAACGAAAAAGGTGTCGCGTTGGGCAGGAGCGATACTGGTGCTCTTGTATGTCGCTTTCATAACGATTGGGTTTTTGTAAGGATAAAGAATCTAAATTCGTTTTGTCTGCTACCTCAATAGACGACGGTGTCCGGAAGAGAACAGGCGATTTTGGGGCCATCTGTTCTCGTATGCGGTTATGACGTGCCGTGCCCGGCGCAGATTCACTTCCATAAGAATCGGGTTCCCTGTTTTTTGGGCAATAGTGTTTGCATGCAATCCATCCAATGGTATTTTACAAATGATACACCGCGACAACGGGTCTGTGCGCGTGGAAGGTCAAAATCAATAGAAATCGAAGGGCGTAAAAATGACGAAAACAAATCAGGCCATGCTGTATGCCTTTGTAGCCGCATGCCTTTATGCTCTCAGCACTCCTTTTTCGAAATTGTTGCTGGAAAAGATCCCGCCTACGTTTATGGCGGCGTTTTTGTATTTGGGTGCCGGTATCGGCATGTTTCTTACCGGTAAGGTAAAGAAACGTTTCGAAATATCGAATAACGAGTTGGACTTGAATAAAAAGGATTCTCCGTATGTGATTGCCATGATTGTGCTCGATATCCTCGCACCGGTTTTTCTCATGATCGGACTCAACCAAACCACTGCCTCGAATACGGCCTTGCTGAACAATTTCGAAATCGTTGCCACGGCACTCTTTGCCAGATCGTTCTTTAGGGAAAGTATTTCCAATCGATTATGGTTTGCCATCTTCCTGATCACGTTGGCCACCATGATTTTGTCGGTTGAAGACAGTGACAGTTTTTCTTTTTCCGTTGGATCGTTATTCGTCGTTTTCGCAACCATCTGTTGGGGGCTAGAGAACAACTGTACGCGTGTTTTATCGGTGAAAAATCCGCTTCAAATTGTCGTGATCAAAGGATTTGCATCGGGAACGGGAGCTTTACTGATAGCGTTGTTCTTCGAAAAATTTCCGACATTCGCATGGCCATACCTCTTGCCGGCCTTAGCATTGGGTTTTGTAGCGTACGGACTCAGTATTTACTTTTATGTATCTGCACAAAGAAAGTTGGGCGCGGCGAAAACGAGTGCCTACTATGCTGTTGCTCCTTTTGTGGGAGCAGCCTTTTCGCTCCTTATCTTACATGAAAAGCCGGGTATAAATTTTTTGGTCGCACTTATCATCATGGGCATCGGAACTTATTTTGCTTCTGCTTCCGGCAAAAATTAGCTTTCAGCCGAAAAACTACTTCTCCATCTATCTTAAAAATGGCCATCTATTGAATAAGATAAACCTGCAACAATCTCAATCAGACTATAGTCGGTGTAAATTGCGATAACTCGTAAATTCCCAGCTGTTTTTCAAGAGCGGCAACTTTTTCGACCATGCTGTCAAAACCATCTTCACCAAAAAGTTCATGTTCGCGGTGTTCGAAATCTTCTCCTAAGGCGTAATACTCGTCTTTCGAAACAATCTTCCGGATAGCGGGGAATAAAACCGTATCTTCTCTTGCTTCATGAGGACGATACATGCCACTGAAATCGTTCAGTAATTTGCTTAGTTTCTGATTATCTTCGGTATTAGAAGTGGGTTTCATATTCGCCAGATAAAGAATGCGATCGGTTAAAACTCGACCTGCTTGATGTTGCGCACGTAAAACCTTAATCAGGTCGACGAATTGGTTAGCTTGTTCAAAACGTGGAAACAAATAATCCTGTTCCAGTTTCTCGTGATAGTCTTCGATAAAAGTACGAATGATTTGGGCCGAATTGTAAAGAATTTTCAGATCGAAAGGCAAATTATTTTGCAAATACCCGCTACATGTATCGTAAATAAGTAAAATTCGGTTCAGCACGCCATGTTCACGCATTAAATCTTCCGAAGGAGTAACCTCTTCTTCTGTTTCTTCCTTACATCCCGATAAAAGTCCAATGCCGGCAATGCCTACAACCGTACCCAACAAAATTCCTTTTTTAATGAAAGTACGTCGGTCATTATCAAAACGTTCGGCGGTAATATCCTGCGGTCGGCATGACGAAAGATTGGCAGGAAAACGATTGTTTTTACGATAAATTTTCATAATTCAAGTTTTTAAAGAGTGATATATTTTTGAATCGAGCGACCATTTGCCAGCTCCATAAATGAGTAGGTAGATCAATAACAATGTCAGGGCAAAATCGGTTCGATATTCGTGAGCCATTTGCCAAAATCCGCTGTTGACCAGAATCGGCCATTTGGTCGTTACGAAAGCGGTTATCATGATAATAAACAATGGAATGGCGGCTATTCGGATAAACAATCCCAGTAGAACTAGCGCTCCACAAACCATTTCGAACGTACCGCTAAAATAAGCCCAGAAAGCGGGATCGGAAAAACCGATCTTTTCGAATCGGCCGGTGCCAACCAATTCGGGAAACAAAAACTTTTGAATTCCTTCGGAAAGAAATATCAACCCAACAATCAATCTGGGCAAAATGGACCGGTTATCAGAAACCGTTCTAAAGAAGAAGTTGGTGAGCATATTCGAAGTTTTCATATCTTTATCGGTTTGAAAAATTGGAAGTAATGAAACCTACAAAACCTGTTTCGATAGTTTTCTTTTCTTATCATCTCATCCGCAAAAATATTAAATAAATGATTATCCGCAACTGTTTCTATTATGAATTCTTGATTTGAAATCGGGGGCATACGTTACGGCAGCTATCAAAAGCCTTTCAAACTGTTTTTCTCCGAAGTAACGCCTATTGAATTTGTAACAGAATCGATTGAGATAGTATTGTAAATATTCGGGTTTTATCTTGTAATACACACCCAAGAGCTGTCGTTTGGCATTGCTGATTGCCGTATGCACCCAAGGCAGCATATTGCAAAGTTCCTCGTTAGGAATGACATATGCCATATGCGAATGGACATGTTCTTTTAATTCTGTATAAGAAGTCGAATCATCGGTAGTTAAATCTGCCGTGCTTTCAATTTGATCTTTGACATTCTTTGTAATTGTTTCGGACTTCAGGTCGCTGATCACTTTCATTTTCAGGTACCTGACCCTCTTGGGCTTCTTACCTGTCTTGGGGTTTTCAACTGTTTTGCTTTCGGCCATTACCGGTACTTTGGTCTTTTTTTGACTCCCGCGGCCGCGTTTTAAGGGGTTATCCCTGTCTTCAAGGGCTGTTTCGGTGGAAAAGAAGGCATCGTCCAACTCTATGGCCTCTTTGAGTGTATACTCATCATCGCGTTTGCCCATTACGTCGCGCAATTTATTGACCATTTCCCATATCGGTTGATAACGTTTGTGTCCTAATTGACGCTGCAATTCTGCCGTGGAGAAAGACCCTTTCGTGGCCGTGAGCAGGTGCATGGCGACAAACCAATAACGGTAAGGCAAGTTGGAATGCTGCATGACAGTACCCGAACGCAAGGTTTGGCGTGCATGGCAACGCTTGCATTCGTAGGCTTGCTTGTTTTTGAGCCAATAATGTTCTTTACAATTACAATGACGGCACGTGACTCCCATTTGGTCTCTTTGTTCTTTGAATTTTTTCCGACAAGTTTCCTCGTCGGGGTAATTTATAGCAAAATCCGGGATATTCATAGTGTCATTTATTTAATCGTTACTGATGTAAGTATAATGAATATCAATGAATTAAACAAAGATATGTAAAGCTGATTTATAACTTTTTCCCGCTAATTATTTAGGAAGAACTGCGGATAACCATATTAAAAAAAATCATTAACTCGGCGTATCGCTGAATCAATTTCCCATCCCGTTTCTCATTTCTTCCCCACTTCATTCTTCACAACCGGATGTATTTCGTAAATTTGCACAAAACTCAATGCTTATGACAGTGGACGTATGCCCTTCTCCGGCTCTTTACCCCTATTATGAAAAGGAGGGCGACATCGTGATTGTTGCCGATATTTTCAGGGCATCGACAACAATATGTGCCATGCTGCAAAACGGTGCTTCGGCCGTGATCCCCGTGGCAGATATTGCCGAGGCTCAACGTTATAAATCGGAAGGTTACCGGGTAGGAGCCGAACGTAACGCTCGAAAATGCGATTTTGCCGATGGCGGAAATTCTCCGTTCGATTATCCAAGAGAAAAAGTCGAGGGGAAAGAAGTCGTTTTCACTACAACCAATGGAACACAAGCCATCGAAAAGGCACGCAACTGTCGTCAACTTTTCGTGGGCGCTTTTAGCAATTTGCAAGTGTTGACCGAAAAATGTCTTTCAATTGGAGGACGCGTGGTGGTGATTTGTGCCGGATGGCAGAATAAAATCAATATAGAAGATATGCTTTTTGGAGGTGCTTTTGCCGAGCGCTTATCGGAAAAGTCAGAAATCACAATCGATTCGGATGCCGTTCGCATTGCCCTCGAATTGTGGCGAAAAGCTAAAAATAATCCGTTGGGATATGTGAAGGACTCCGATCATTATCGACGGTTGGTAGCCAATGGTGCCGATGGCGATGTGCCCTATTGTCTGCAATCGGATACGGTGCATTTTGTGCCTTGTCTTGACAAAGCGGACGGAAAACTGAAAATTTAATCGTCCCAATCAAAATTTTCGAAATCGAACTGATCGGTGAACTGTTCCAAATCGCGGCGATCTTTTTTTGTGGGGCGACCTGTTCCTCGCTGTCTATCGACAAAACCGCTGATTTTGTTGAGCTCCAATAATTCGTATTGATCAGGTGGGGTGATGTTTTCCATAAACTGAGGAACGAGCTTTGCCCCCATGCGCTTGTCGCTCAAGGCAAGTACTTTGAAGGAAAACGTAACGGGAGGTTTGCGCACTTGCACAACATCTCCCATGCGAATCATGCGCGAAGGTTTTACGGCAACACCTCCAACTATCACTCGCCCTTTTTTGATAGCTTCGGCAGCAATTGTCCGGGTTTTGAAAATCCGAACGGCCCACAACCATTTGTCTATACGTACCTCATCCATAGTCGTTTGCGATTGATTGAGTATTGGTTTGTTACCGATTGTTGTACTGATTCATCGTAACATCTACACCCGAAAGACAAAAACTGCGAATGATGTCCACTGCCGTTTCTATTTTTTGCGGTAGCAAGATTTTTTCCTCATCCGAAAATTCGCTTAGCACATAATCAATTTGACGACCGCGCGGAAAGTCATTTCCGATACCGAAACGCAATCGGGCATAGTTTTGGCCGATCAGCTCCTGAATGTTCTTCAATCCGTTGTGCCCCGCATCGCTTCCTTTCGATTTAAGCCGAAGTGTACCGAATGGCAGCGACAAATCGTCCACCACGACCAGCAGATGGTCATTATCGATTTTCTCATGTTGCAACCAATAACGCACTGCATTGCCGCTCAGGTTCATAAATGTGGATGGTTTCAGCAGCAATAGCGACTGGTTACGAAGTCGCGTTTCGGCTACAAATCCGTAACGCTTATCCTGAAAAACAACATTGGACGCTTTTGCAAAAGCGTCCAATATCATAAAGCCTATGTTGTGGCGGGTATTTTCGTAGTCGGGTCCGATATTTCCCAGACCTGCAATCAAATATTTCATTCCAAAAATCTTTCGTAAAACCTCGATTATGCTTTTGCAGCAGCACCTCTGGCAGCGCGAGTAAGCTGAACGCGACAAACAACGGCGTTTTTGGAGTTGAGGATTTCCAATCCTTCGAATTGAAGTTCGCCAACTTGAATAGATTTACCCAACTGGAGCTTTTCAACATCGATGACCAATTTCTCCGGCAATTTGTCGGCCAGCGCTTTCACCTTGAGTTTGCGCATGTCGAGCGATAATTTACCACCGGCACGAACTCCTTCGGCAAGGCCTTCCAACTGAACGGGAATTTCCATAACGACGGGAACGTCATCAAATACATGCAGAAAATCGATATGAAGAATTTCTTCTTTCACGGGATGAAATTGAATTTCCTTGATGATGGCTCTCATTTTTTTGGAACCCAAGTCAAGACTAACCAATTGCACTTCGGGAGTGTAAATCAGTTTGCGAACATCACCGCTCTTTACCAGAAAATTCAGGTTTTCTTCGTTGCTTCCTCCATATACCACGCAAGGAATAAGTCCCTGTGAACGATATGTTTTAGCTGCTTTCTTGCCGAAATCGTTTCTGATTTCGCCTTTTAATTCAAATGTTTTCATTTTTGTTTTTGTTTGTGTTACTCAAAATAAAGTATTTACATTGCTTCTTTATTTCCCATCACACGGGAGCTTCTTAAAAAAGTGGTGCAAATGTAGTGATAATCTTTCGATTCGGCAAATATTTTATTTTGCCCTACTCTTCAAATCATCCACCGTGATTGACATCAACCTTCCAATCGGTTTGCCGTCACGATAGGTAATAATGCGCATCAATCGTGCATCTTTGGGAATAAGCAGAGGTGCCGAATATTTGGGATAAAAATTATCGGGAGTAGATCCGTCGAAGCTGGTATAGATATCGAGTCCATCGATTTCGGGAGTGAGTTCGACAAAATATTTTTCCCCTTCTTTCCTGACCGAAACAATCGGATCGTACATTGCCGGGGAATATTTGGTCTGAGCCCAGTCGAGACGTGGAAATTGTGCTTCGGTTTTCGTCACGAATTTATTCCAATCTTTTTTCTCCTTGGGCGACCATAACGATTCGGCAATTGCAAATCCCCTCGGCCAAGTCATGTATTCCGCCTGACGAATATTGTAAATCTGTTCGGTCCACAGATTGGCTTGCCCACCCAGAACAAATTTCTCATTGACTCCGGTTGGGAGAGGATCGAACTTGTAGGACTGATTGAGTCGCAACGTGGCATAAACGGGAGCTTCGGTGCATGGATCGCCCTGCATGTAATCGATATAAACAAAATTGGTCGGACTCATTACCACATAATGTCCCGATTTGGAAGCTTCGATGCCGGCATCAATACCGCGCCAGCTCATCAATGCAGTAGTTGGAGTGATACCTCCTTCCAAAATCTCATCCCATCCCATCATCTTTTTTCCTTTCGATTGAATAATTTTTTCGATACGCTTGCCAAAATAGGATTGCACTTCGGGCATGGTTTTCAGTCCTTCGCGTTTCATGAGTTCTTTCACTTGCGGATTATTCTCCCAAAAATTGTAGGGTGCTTCGTCTCCTCCGGAATGAATATATTCGAACGGGAACAATTGGGCCACTTCGGTAATTACCTTATCCATGAAATCGTACACTTTTTCGTTGGCCGGACATAGTGTATTATCTACATAAGCAATGGGAGGTGCACCATGCGACCAGTCCATAAATTCTTCCCCGGCGCGAACCGAATATTCCTCTGCTCCCGGCGTACACGAGAGTTCAGGGTATGATGCAATGGCTGCCAAACTGTGTCCGGGAACATCTATTTCGGGCATTACCCGAACGAAACGTTCAGCGGCATAACGAACGATGTCGCGAATTTGATCCTGAGTGTAGAATCCTCCATAGGTTTTAGGCTCGTCGGGGAGCGGTTTCGAAAAAGTCCCGAACCATCCCACTTTGTCAACACGCCATGCCCCCACTTCGGTGAGTTTGGGCAAACTCTTAATTTCGATCCGCCAGCCCTCGTCGTCGGTCAAGTGCCAGTGAAACGTATTGAATTTATACTTCACCATGTTGTCGATAAATCGTTTCACTTCATCCACCGTAAAGAAATGACGTGAAACGTCGAGCATCATGCCGCGCCATCCAACGCGCGGGTAGTCTGTGATTTCGACCTGTGGAAGCTGCCAGTTGATATTTTCTACCAAGGTGGCACTTTCGATTTGCGGCGGTAACAGTTGGAAAAAAGTCTGCACGCCGTAGAATAATCCTGCGGGCGTATTAGCCTTAATAGTCACTCCGTTGGCTGTTGATGAAAAAGTGTAGCCTTCGTTTCCAATTTCTTTTTCCGCTTTTTTGTTCAATATCAATCGAATACCCGGTTGTGAAGCACGCTCGGTTACAGATATCTGTTTACCCGTAGCCGCCGAAAGTTTGTTACGGAGATAATCATTGACATACACCATCTCCTTGTCAGAAGGCGCTACAACGATGATCGGATCAGGCAGAACATACACTCCCCCTTTTTCGACAAGCGAAACGGGTTCGGGAATAATAGCCACAGATGTCTTGCTTTGCTGGGCGAAAGTTACCATCGTGAAAAAGGCTAACATAAAAATAACGGCATTGTTTTTTTTCATTTTTGAAGATTTAATAAAGGATTGACAGATTTTAGACACAAATTTATAAAACTATTTCGAAAATCCTGTTAAACCAAACCTTCCGGTTATAAGAAAGCGCTATTTTCCCGAATTTTATCTTGTCGATAAGGAAAAAATACGTATTTTTGCGACGTAAAAGCTCATTTCAACAATGATTAATAGAAACTTAATTCGTATCCGAATTGTTCAGATCGTTTATGCGTGGTATCAAAATTCGAACAATAATCTGAAAAATGCGGAAAAAGAACTACTGCAAGGATTTCAAAAATCATACGATCTTTATTTTTACTTACTCCTGTTGATGGTGAAAATAACAGACTTGTATGAAGAACGTGTTGAGATGAAAAAAAATAAATTTTTACCAACCGAAGAAGATCTGAATCCCAACACTCATCTTATCGAGAACAAATTCATCAAACAACTCAGAACCAACAAGACATTAAACAAATATCTGTCCGAAAGGCCCATGAGTTGGGACGAAAACGAAACTTTCGTCAAAAACCTGTTGGACACGATTCTCGGCTCGGAAGAATATAAGAACTATACTGGCAATGTTTCGCCAACCTATGCCGACGACAAGGATTTTTGGCGAAAAATATTCAAGCAATATATCTATCTGAATGACGAACTCGACGATATTCTCGAAGACGAAAGCATTTTCTGGAACGACGATGTGGAAACAGTGGAAACTTTCGTGCTAAAAACAATCAAGCAGTTTTCGGAGCAGAATGGCGACAACCAACCGCTTTTACCCATGTTTAAGGACGAAGAGGACAAACAGTTTGCTCTTAAACTTTTGGACGAAACCATTCTAAACGAAAAAAAATATCGGGAACTCATCGAGAAGCATACACAAAAATGGGATTTCGACCGTATCGCTTTCATGGACATGATTATTATGCAAGTGGCCGTCGCCGAACTTTATACCTGCGAGTCCATTCCTACCAGTGTTACGCTCAACGAATTCATCGATATTGCCAAATCGTACAGCACGCCTAAAAGCGGGACTTTCGTCAACGGCATTTTGGACGCAATAGCCAACGAAGCAAAAAAGGAACATATCATTTTAAAAAACTAATTTCACTCACTTCAAAATTTTATCGAAATGGACGTATTATTGCAAGCAGGATCCTCCGCAAACGGAGGAGGAATGGGAATGACGCTGATCATGATGATTGCTATCATAGCTGTTTTTTATTTTTTCATGATTCGCCCCCAACAAAAAAAACAGAAAGAACTTCAGAAAGCGCGTGAGTCGATGCAGGTTGGCGACAAAGTAGTTACAGCCGGCGGTATTCACGGTCGCATCAAAGAAGTTGGCGACACCTACTTTTTGGTGGAGGTGGCTGATGGCGTAAAATTGAAATTCGAAAAAAGCTCTGTTTACGCTTCTGCCCAAGACGTTAATAAGTAAACCCCACTTGGATGCCGAGCTATGATTGACGTCAAAGCTATCATAGAGATTTGGAAACCGAGAGTGCGGGCATATTTCTCCAATTTTCCCTGGAGAAATATGCTTGCATTCCTTTTTTTTCTCTTGATGGCCTATATCTTTTGGCTGATGCTCTTTTTCCGTCGCGAAAACGTCGAAGGCTCTTATCGCGTTCCGGTCAAATACATCAACGTGCCCGAAGATGTGGTTTTCGATCAACCGACACCACAACATATTGATGTCAGGATTTCGGACGTTGGATCGCAAATTTTCAGATACGACATTTTCAAGCCGGACACGCTTCGAATAGATGTTGGAGAATATCACGAAAAAAACATTCAAACCATACAGGGAAACGAACTCCGATATATTCTCAATAATCTTTTCCCCAAAGCCACCCTGCTCAGCTATTATCCGGCATTGATACCGATCTCAACCTCAAAGCTCGAAAAAAAGCAACTCGCAGTGGTATTCGACGGAGAAATCACTACAAGTGGCGCCAATCTGGTAACCGACAGCATATCATTTATCCCCGAAATAGTTACAGCATACTCTTCCAAGAAGATTCTCGAAAACCTAACAAATGCTCTGACCGAATACACCGTTTTCGATAACTTGAAAGCAACTTCGCAATTCAAGATCAAAATCAAAAAAGTGGAAGGTGTGAAGTTCGTACCGGACGAAGTGGAAATATATATCCCGATTAAGGAATACACTGAGAAAAGCTTTGATATCCCGATCACTTGCTCCAATCTTCCAGACAATCTTGAGGTTAAATTCTTTCCGTCACAAATCAAGGTTTCTTTCCTTGCAACTTTGGAAGATTATAAAAAAATTAGCCCGGAAGACTTCGCCATTGATCTCGATTATACCAAACTTAAGTCTCAAGAAGACGGTAAAATAGAGATAGAACTGACGCAGTCGCCTGCAATGATTCGCAACCCCCGCTTATCGCCGGGTTCGGTAGAATTTCTTTTCGAGAATCTCGAATAAATACAAATGATCAAAATTGGAATAACTGGTGGCATTGGCAGCGGAAAATCAATAGTATCCGAGCTATTGAAACTTTACGACATACCGATTTATAATGCCGATATGGAAGCCAAACGACTCAATGACGAATCACCTCTCATTCGCGAAAAATTGACACAATACTTTGGTGGAAATCTGTATGCTTCAGGGAAACTCGACAAGCAAAAATTTGCCCAAATTATTTTCAACGATCCCGAAAAACTTCGCATAGCCAACTCCGTTATTCATCCCGAACTGCAAAAAGATTTTCTGCGATGGGTCGAAATCCATTCCGATTCGGAAATAGTGGCAATGGAAGCGGCGTTGCTGTTCGAAGCAAATTTTCAGAGCATGTTCGATAGTGTGGTTACGGTCTATGCTCCGATGTCGCTTCGGATTGTTCGCGCTTCGCAACGTGACAACACAACGCCTGAAAAAATAGAAGAACGCATGCGACATCAATTTCCGGACGAAGAAAAAGTGAAACTTTCGGATTTCGTCATCTTCAACGACGAAAAACATTCTCTTATTCGACAAGTATCCGATCTGATATCGCAAATCAAAGAGAACCGATAAAACTTTTCTCTCAGGCTATCGGGGAGGTTTGTGTTGATTTATTCGTACAAAAGGCTTTTCACCTTTTCACCTGATTTTTTGCAAAATAACTCAAAAAAAGGTATCTTTGCACAGAAAATAAAAAAATGAGCATCATGGTAGAAAAGATTGGTTGTAACGCCGGCAAAGTTTGGACACAATTGGATGCAGCCGGCCGTTCAAGCGTAAAAGACCTGAAAAAATTGACGAAACTTACAGACAAAGACTTGTATGCAGCCATTGGCTGGCTGGCACGTGAAGGAAAATTGACGTTGGAAGAAGTGGACAAAGAAGTTTTCGTTTCTTTGAAGTAAGCTCGATTCCGACCGCTGTTTAACATCTTCCGTTTTTTAGGAAGTATCTTCGGGTCGATGAAGAAATAAAATATTTCTTCATCGACGTTTTTTTTGATACACCCGCATCATCTTTAAATTTTGATACTATCTTTATCACAAAAAAATGATGGATACATCGAAACTTCGTAAACAGCTGTTCAAGCTCTTTCCCAAGGAACAAGTTTTCACCGACGAGCTTTCGTTGCTTACTAAGGGCACCGATGCCGGATTGTATCGGATGATCCCCAAAGCAGTGGTCAAAGTTAATTCGGAAGAAGAAGTCGTTCGATTGCTTTCTTTTTGCAAAAACAATCAAGTCCCCATAACGTTCAAGGCAGCAAGTACAAGCCTTAGTGGACAAACCGTTTCGGACTCTGTCTTGATGGAAATCGGACAGGGATTCGATTTTGCATCGATCACCGATAGTGGACGAACAGCTACCTTCGGTTGTGGCGTTGTGGGCGCTGCTGCCAATCGAATGCTGATACGCTATCATCGGAAAATAGGGCCCAAACCGGCTTCTATTGCTTCGGCAAAAATCGGAGGAATTGTTTCGAACAATGCCAGCGGATCGAGTTACGGCATTCGGCATAATAGCTACAACACCGTGAAAGCGATGCGCATTGTTTTTGCCGACGGATCGATACTTGATACGGCGGACACAGTAAGTCGTCGGCGTTTCATCGAAACACACCCACAACTAATAGCCGAGATTCAACAACTTCATCTTCTCGCAACAACAAGCGAGGCCATTTACGAAAATATATCGCGGAAGTTTCGACTCAAAAATACCTGTGGGTATGGTGTAAATTCGCTGGTCGATTTTGAGGATCCTATCGAAATCATTCGTCATTTGATGGTTGGCTCCGAAGGTACGCTCGGATTTATTTCTCAAGTTACCTTTGAAACCGTTCACGATGCACCGCTCAAAGCCACTGCGATGATTTATTTTGCTCGGTTACGCGATGTTTGTGAAACTATTCTTCCTTTGCGGTCGTGCGAAGTGAGTGCTGCCGAATTGATGGATCGCAACGCATTGCGTGCGGTAGAAAATCAGGAGGGGATGCCTGACGAACTGAAATCGCTACCTGAAAATGCAGCAGCACTTCTTATCGATACTTCGGCCGATGACGAAGAGACCTTACTAAAGCAGATTCGTGAAATAGAGGAAAAACTGTCATCCGTTCACACGCTTGCCCCTATCAAGTTTACAAGTGACGTGCATCTTTACAATACGTATTGGAAAGTACGAAACGGACTTTTTGCATCGGCAGCGGCTGCACGTCCCGTTCACACCGCATGCATCATCGAAGATGTGGCTTTTGGCGCGAATGTTTTGGGTGATGCGCTAACTGATGTACGCCAATTGCTCGTCGATTCCGGTTATCCCGATGCCGTGATGTGGGGACACTTATTGGATGGCAATGTGCATTTCACGGTTTTCCCCGATATCAACTCTGAGACCGGCATTCGTCAGTATGCCCAATTCATGAATGAACTGAGTGAAATGGTCGCCATAAAACATCAGGGAAGCCTGAAAGCCGAACACGGTACAGGCCGCAATATGGCACCTTTCGTCGAAAAAGAGTGGGGAAGCGATATTTATGCCCTAATGAAACGAATCAAAAAAGCGTTCGATCCCGATAATATTCTAAATCCGGGAGTATTGATCAACGACGATCCCGATGTTTTTATCAAAAATTTGAAGCGCATTCCTGACGCAAATCCGCTTATCGACAAATGCATCGAATGTGGTTTCTGCGAGGTGAATTGCCCTTCGAAAAACTTGACGCTTACACCGCGTCAACGCATTGTCGCATACCGTAATCTGACTGAAAAAGCATTATCGGGGAAAGACAGAAAAAAAACTTTTCGTCGGCTGGAAAAGGAGATTTCCTATCCGATGGACGAAACTTGTGCTACGGACGGCTTGTGTGCTATAGCTTGCCCTGTAGGCATTAATACGGGAACGTTGGTGAAAGAACTTCGTTTCCATAATAACGGTCGATTGGCCAATACCATTGCCGATGTAGTAGCTGCAAATATGGATAAAACTACGACTTCGCTGCGCGGGTTGATGAAATTTCCGCATGCGCTGGCAAAAATTGTCGGCTACAATGCGCTCGAAAATGTTACCCGTGGCTTATTTAAAGTAGGTGACGGTCTTTTCCCGCTCTGGACACGATACACGCCTTCGGGCAGTCAAAAAATCGACCGTTCGATTTTTCCCGCCAACGATGCCGATGCTCCGGCAGTGGTGTATTTCCCGTCGTGTATTACCCGAGCGATGGGTGGCCCTTCTTTTGGGTACGACGAATCGGAGGATGTTCCCTCGAAAATGCTTTCGCTGCTTCAAAAAGCCAACTACACGGTCATCATTCCCGAAGGGAAAGACAAATTGTGTTGCGGTATGGCTTTCAGCAGCAAGGGATTCAGAAAACAGGCAAAGAAAAAAGAAAGAGAGCTCAACGAAGCGTTATTGTCGGCAACCCGTAACGGCAAATTGCCGGTAGTTTGCGATATGAGCCCCTGTCTGCTTCACATGCGCGAAACGCTCGATCCACGTTTGAAACTTTATGATCAGGTGGATTTTATTCACGATTTTTTGCTCAATCGTTTGCAATTCACACGGCAGCCTGTTTCCATCGCTATACACAACACATGCAGCACCACAAAAATGCAAATCGAAGACAAATTCTATCGTGTAGCTTCGCTATGTGCCGAAAAGGTAATCGTGCCCGAAAACGTTACTTGTTGTGGCTGGGCTGGCGATCGGGGTTTCTTCCATCCCGAATTAAACCGTTCGGCGCTTGCTCCCCTCAAGCATGCCAAGCTCGACGCCACAGAAGGATATTCTAACAGCCGTACATGCGAAATTGGACTTTCTGTTAATAGCGGAATTGCTTACAAATCATTGGTATATTTGGTCGATAAATGTACTGCCGCTTTAGAAATCGATAAACAGTAGCTTTGAAATGTTAGTTACGGAAGGAAAAGTCATTACAAAATCGTAATTCGACCGTGTTGTTATGGCGAAAATTTTCTTCGTTTTCTCCCAAATGCTTTCCAAAAGGAAGGAATGGATATTGGTACGCGTGGCATAAATATATTTTTTTTACCTTTGCACTCTCAATCAGCAAATTCACGATATGAACATCGAGCAAAATCTTCAAAATACAATCATCGGCGCCATCAGCGAACTTTATCATGCCAATGTGGACGCTTCGCAAATCACACTTCAGAAAACCAAAAAGGAATTTAAAGGACATTACACATTGGTTACGTTTCCGTTGCTGAAAATATCGAAAAAAAATCCGGAGCAAACAGCACAGGAAATAGGAGCCTATCTGATGGAGAAAACTTCGTTTATTGCCGAATATAACGTCATCAAAGGATTTTTAAACCTGACTGTTGCGTCGAACGTTTGGATTCGATTGCTCGAAGCAATTGATGCCGCACCCGATTTCGGATTTGTGTCGGAAAAGGATGATGCCCCTCTGTTCATGGTCGAATACTCTTCGCCGAACACCAATAAACCGTTGCATCTGGGGCACGTAAGGAATAATCTGCTTGGTCATTCGTTGAGCGAAGTGTTGAAAGCCAATGGCAAACGCGTCGTGAAAACCAATATCGTGAACGACCGCGGTATTCACATTTGCAAATCGATGCTGGCCTGGAAAAAATGGGGCAATGGTGAAACGCCTGAATCATCCGGCAAAAAAGGCGACCATTTGGTGGGCGATTATTATGTCCTTTTCGATAAAAACTATAAAGCCGAAATAGCCGAGTTGCAGGAAAAGGGACTTTCGAAGGAACAGGCCGAAGAGCAGTCGGTACTTATGCAGGAAGCACGCGAAATGCTTCGCAAATGGGAAGCAGGCGATCCGGAGACGGTAAGTTTATGGAAAATGATGAACAATTGGGTGTATGAGGGATTTGACGAAACGTATCGTCAGCTTGGCGTTTCGTTCGACAAAATTTATTACGAATCGCAAACCTATTTGGCCGGCAAACAAGAAGTGCTTCGTGGACTGAAAGAAGGATTGTTCTATCAAAAGGATGATGGTTCGGTCTGGGCTGATCTCTCTTCTTATGGTTTGGATCACAAGTTGTTGCTTCGAGCCGATGGAACATCTGTTTACATAACGCAGGATATTGGTACGGCAAAATTGCGTTTCGACGATTATCCGATCGACACCATGATTTATGTTGTGGGAAACGAACAGAATTATCATTTCCAGGTGTTGTCGATCCTGCTCGATATGCTGGGATTCGAATTTGGTAAAGGATTGGTACATTTTTCGTATGGAATGGTAGAGTTGCCGGAAGGCAAAATGAAGTCTCGCGAAGGAACAGTGGTCGATGCCGACGACTTAATGGCCGAAATGATCGAAACAGCACGCGAAACATCCAAAGAATTGGGTAAACTCGATGATTGTTCGCCTGAAGAGGCCGAAAATATTGTTCGCATGATTGGATTAGGTGCTCTGAAGTATTTCATTCTGAAAATCGATCCGAAAAAAAACATGACTTTCAACCCCAAAGAATCCATCGATTTCAATGGCAATACAGGACCTTTTATCCAATATACGCATGCGCGAATCCAATCCATTCAGCGAAAAGCGGCCAAGCAAGGCATTGAAATGCCCGATCATCTTTCGGAAGATGTCAAATTATCGGAGAAAGAAGAAGCTCTGGTGCAATTGCTTTCCGATTTCGAATCTGTTGTGAAACAGGCCGGAACAGAATATAATGTTTCGCTGGTCGCCAATTATGCCTACGATTTGGTGAAAGAATATAATCAGTTTTATCACGATTTTCCAATTCTGCGTGAAGGAAATGTTGCCTTGCGCAATTTTCGTCTGATGCTTTCGAAAAACGCAGCCCTTACGATAAAAAAAGCAATGGGCTTACTGGGAATTGAAGTGCCGGAAAGAATGTGATTTGTAAAAATTTTGAAGAACAAACGTTCTTCGTATTTTTCTCAAATGAAGTGCCGTAAAATTATGCTGTCGCATATTTGCAAAACTACAGACATTTTACATTCGGAAAAGGAGTTTTGTTCAAAAAAAACAAACTATATTTCTCCATTTGTGTTTAATTAGTAAATTTGCAAAATATGATAATCGTTTTTATCACTTGTTAAAACAGACAAACATAATTATAACCCTTCATCCATTGAGGAACATTCGACCAAATAGGAGAATCGGTCCTATTCACAAAATAATGAGCCGGGAATCATTGATCTTTTGCTTCATAGAAAATTTTACTTAAAGCTTACCCGCTCAGAGGCTCTTTTACCTTATGACTGCCAAATTTATGATTTCGAAACTTTTGCGTTTGTATAGCGACTATAAAATCAAGTTTTATGAGAAAAGATTATCAAATACTCCTTTTAATAAAACAAATGCGCTGCAATTATTTTTAAAAATATGAAAAATAATAAAAATGATCCCGAATATCGTCTCGAAGTAATTTCAGACAGTCCCACTTTCTATCAGCTGATAGAAAGATTTGTAAAACTTTTGCACTCGAATATTCAAATACAAATATGGGATTCGCTTCCGATGATTCATGAGTCACTTAACAAGCAACCTTCGGATCTGATTATTTTGGACGGAATTTTTACACAAAACTCATCCATCGATTTAATGTATACCATAAGATTCAATTTGAGAATCATCACGCCGATTTGGTTTTTCTCAGTTATAGAAACACCCGAATTTTTGCTCAAAGCACGTGAAGTTGGAGCCAACAGAATTATCGAAAGACCATTTGATCCAATCGAAATAGCTGCTGAAATTTGCCACTACTTAAAACAAAAAAACGTCGTAGAGCAATCATAGCGCATATGAATAAAAGAAAAATCAATAACCCTATGAACAAAAAAATATTGCCCTTATTACTCTTCTTTTGCATTTGCATACTGTGCATTGAACCGGCAAATGCCCAAACAAACGTTGATTCACTTCTCAACGCTGCGATTCAAAAAGCGCAACAGGGGAAATACGAAGAATCGCTGCATGACGCAAACAGGGCATTGCAAACCGATTCGTCACGAGCCGACATTTATGTTTTTGTTGCAAACGTATATTCCTGGTCACACAAAAACGATTCGGCTCTTATCTTCATAGAAAAAGCCAAGGATATGAACTACTTAAATGATGATTTTTACAGCAGTTATCTCAACATTTTGTTGCGATCGAACGATTTTCAGACCTTGTCAAAAGCGGGAGAAGAAGCCGAAAAAAATGGATATTCCGATACGAAAGATTTGCTTACCAAACAATTGATCGCTTACCGGGAAACAAGAGAATATGAAAAAGGAATTAAACTTGTCGAACAGGATAAATATAAGCATTATCTTGCAAACGACACCATCGATCAGCTCTATACCTCCTTACTGCTCAACCGGCGGACTAACTTGGTTGCGTTGTCGTATTCGCTTGACATGTTCGATAATATCGATCCGCATCATCTTGTATCCATCGGTTATTCTAAAAAAATAGCAACAGGCAATACGCTTGCTGCCGATATCTATTACGCAAACCGATTTACCAAAAACGATTTTTTGATAGAACTAAACGATTATTGGACAATATACAAAAAAAATTACCTTCAACTGGGCTTGGGTTATGCGTCGAATGCAAATTTATTTCCACGCTATCGCATGGGTATCGAATACTTTTTTGTACCGGCGAGTAAATGGGAAGCATCCTTAGGCGGGCGCTACATGAATTATCCGAATGCGACAAACAAAGATGTATTTATCGTTACCGGCAATATCGGAAATTATTTTGGCAACAACTGGCTTTCGATACGACCATTTTATGTTTTGCAAAACGACTTACAGTCACTATCAGTTGTCATCAAATATCGACTCTACGGAAAAAGTCCGATGAATTACTGGGGAATAGAAGCAGGAGTAGGCAATTCGCCCGACGATATTCTCACGACGTCGCAAAGCTCGTTCAACGAACTCATGTCCTATCACATCAAGGTGGAAAAAAACTTCAAATTGAACAGGATATCCGATTTCAACATTCGCATGGGATATATGTACGAACAAATTAATCAAAATTCTACCAAGCAATATCGAAACAGATATATGGTGGAAGCAGGGTATAAATATCGATTTTGATATGAGATTTGCAGGAATTTATAGGAAGTATCTTTCTCCATGGGTAGTGGTTGCAATTGGAGGATCGGTGTTTGTGCTGACGTTCCTTTATCTTGGACAAAAAGACATCACTAATCCATACTTTATCTTTCATAATCCGGCTTATCCTATCGTGAGTCACGCTCACGGATGGCTTTATGTGGTGCAGGCACTTGTATTGGTGTTCCTATCGATAACCGTTCTCGAACTGTTTTCGCTATATATCGGAACAGCCAGAAGGTTGTTCACAGACAAGAAAGAACAAGAATTTAATCGAGACACGCTTAATCAAATGATGGATTATTTAACGAAAGAAAGTTCGACGGCAGATGCAAGAAAGCTCAGGGCTCTCACAAAATCGAAATCCGAAAAAAGATTATTTGTTAACCAACTGAGAATCTCGGCAGTCCTCACAAAAGGGAAAGTGCACGACGATTGCATTACACTTTTTCATGAAATGAATTTTAATGACGTGGTGAAAAAAAACCTGCGGTCGCCTTATGTCAGGGACAAAATGTTTGCCTTACGAGTAGCAGGGGATTTTCAATTATCAGAATTTAATCCATCCATTGCGAAATATATTTACAGCAAAAATGATATAGTCAGATCCGAAGCCATTCAAGCCTATGTAAAAGTGAATGCTGACAGCGATTTAAGTTTTCTGACCGATTATACTCACAGCCTATCTTTATTGGACTTCAATGAGATTGTAAATGCAGCCAAACATTACCGAAACATTCATTTCGAATCGCTATTTTCGTCTCCCAATGCGGCTGTTAGAGCAATAGGAATAAGATTGGCGGTCATCCAAAATAAAACAGAATTCAAACCATTGCTCCTTCCAATGATAGAAGATAAAACAGCCATAGTAAGAGAAGAGGCATACGGGGCGATCATTGCTTTTGCTACAGAAAAAGAAGATTTTAAAGCATTGATATCTCATTTTGACAACATGAACAAGAATCTGCAACTGAAACTCATCGATGAAATAACGCTGAGGAATGAAAGGGATTTTGTTTCTCCTTTCTTGGAAGAACTTATTTTGAAATATCCCTCAGATATCAAAATCAGAGCAATGTCGAATTTAATCAAAATGGACATAAGCTTTGCGCTGAAATATATGAATCATGAAAATGAATCTATACGAAACGCATATAAACATTTAACCGACTTTTATCTGTAAGAAAATGGAACTGCCTTTGGTCATCAAAATTTTGAACACCCTTATTTTCGTGTATGCTTGCATGCTGTTTATCTCGTATATCGTCACAGCGCTGATGTCCACTTCGGAATTAAAGAAATATCATACGCGCAACAGATTACCCGATTTTATCAGAATTTTGAGCTTTCCGAAACTGCCTTCAATATCTGTTGTCGCACCTGCTTATAATGAAGAACGGACTATCATCGAAAATATCAATTGTCTGTTAAGTTTGAAATACCCAAATTTTGAGATTGTGATTGTCAATGATGGGAGTAAAGATCAGACGCTTCAGAAAATTATCTCCTATTTCAATCTGGTCAAAACTGATTCGGCATACGAACAAACGATTGAGACAAAAAAGATTCGAGGGGTTTACAAATCGCAAAACAATGCTTATAATCACCTTACCATAATCGATAAAGAAAATGGAGGAAAGGCCGATGCACTTAATGCCGGCTTGAACTACATTTCAAATGATTTGTTTCTGGCAGTTGACGTGGATACGATTTTGGAGCCAGACGCTCTGTTGAGAATGGTAAAACCCTTTATCGAAGAAACAAAAGTTAAGGTAATTGCTTCAGGGGGCGTTATACGGGTAGCTAATTCATGTGAAGTAAGAAACGGACGCATCGTGAAAGTGAATTTTCCAAAAAACATTTGGGCGAAATACCAAACCATAGAATACTTTCGAGCCTTCACATTGGGAAGAATGGCTTGGAGCAGAATCAACGGACTGCTGATTATATCCGGTGCTTTTGGTCTGTTCGATCGAAAAACGGCGTTGGACGCCGGTGGCTACGATACCAAAACAGTGGGTGAAGATTTGGAGTTGGTGGTCAGAATGCGGCGCTATATGCACGAAGTGACAAAAGAAAAATACAGAATAGCTTTCATTCCCGATCCACTTTGTTGGACTGAAGTCCCTGAATCGTTGAAAGTACTTTCTCGACAAAGAAACCGATGGACACGAGGTGCCATCGAAACCATACGCAAACATCTGAAAATGACATTCAATCCCAAATTCGGGAGAATAGGAATGATTAGTTTCCCATATTGGATTGCATTCGAATGGTTGGCGCCGTTAATTCAGGTTCTTGGAATTGCTTACGTTATTGTTCTGACCGCCTTGGGTCTTGTGGATTTCAAGGTATTTCTTATCATGACTCTTTTCGTATTGACTTTTGCCGTGATGTATGCCTTTTATGCAGTTCTGCTCGAATCGATTTATTACAATAAATACAAAAACTTGGGATACTTGACGACAACGCTCTTTCTGTCGATATTGGAAGTATTTGTATATCAACCTATGAATACTCTTTTTTCACTACAAGGAAACATTGATTATTTTTTCAGGAAAAAGAACCGACATGCTTGGGGAAATATGCAGCGGAAAGGGTTCGCTTCTTCAGACACTCAAAACTGATTTTTTTTAATTAATGAAGAACAATATAAATAAATTCTTATGAATCAGAATAGTTATAAACTTGATGATGTTGATTATCTTCCCTTTATGTTTGGAATCGAAAAGATCGATTCAGATCATCGACATCTGATTGGCATTTTTAATCGCATGTCCGAAAAGGCAGACCAAGAAGAGTCAACCGATTTCATCAAAATTATCGACGAATTGGAAAAATACAGCAACTTTCATTTTGCCAACGAAGAGACGCTGATGAAAAAAGCTAATTTCGACGAAATTGAAGAACACGTCATCCAACATCAAATCTTCCGACAAAAAATAAACGATTTCAAAACTTCTATTCAATTTGGGAGCTCGACACTCGAAGTCGAGATCGTAGTCTTTCTTCGGAAATGGCTTTTGAAACATATCATAGAATGCGACGCAAAATATGTGTCTTCAATTAAAGAATATCTAAATCGAGAAGAAAAGAATAATCTCCTCTAATGAGGCGAAAATCTTCTTTATAAATATCGATTCAGAAAAAACTTCACCCGCATGGATTCGATATTTCAACTAAATTTTCTTCCGAAATATTGCACGGACATGCAATCAGGTTCTACTATCACCGTCCTTTACAAGAACGAATTTTAATCGTTTTGCATGTATATTGAAAATTATCATGTATTTTTGCCTTTCACCTTTTTTTAAAACAAAGCCATGTATCCAAAAATTATTTATTGGGTGATAATATTACTTGTTGCACTTGTATCGTGCAAGTCGAAAACCGATCAAACTGCAATGAATAGAGAAAGATTTATTTCAGAAAAGCAAGCCGACAGAGTGGTTGCCCAACTTAAAGATTCCTTGGGACAAAGCTGTGCATTCCGAATTGAACGTGGTGTGCATCAAGTAGCCGATTTGTGGCGCGAAAGTGACGGATCAGAAGATGATTTTTCGACCTTCTGCAAAACCAATTTTGTAGCCGATACGGCCAAATTGAATACGTTGTTTACCAAACTGGAACGAAACTTTGAAATCCTAAACGGATATTTCAACAACATCGATCTGAAACTGAAAGAACCGTTGCACCTGGCCGGTCCCGACATCGAACCCGTGGACATGATGTTTGGTGGATACGACGTTGCGGCACATCTTGCCGACGATCTGTTTGCCAACAAAATTGCTTTCCTCACTACGCTCAACTTTCCCTTTTATTCTCTCGAAGAAAAAACAAAACTCGGGCCCGGATGGTCGCGCAAAGAATGGGCTTATGCACGCATGGGAGACCGATTCATTTCGCGTGTTCCGGCTGATGTTCAGCAACATGTTTCGCAAACCATCACGGCTGCCGATGCTTATATCTCGGACTACAATATCTATATGGGAAGATTACTGAATCGAAATGGCAAAAAACTTTTCCCGGAGAATATGAAGTTAATTTCGCACTGGGGACTTCGAGACGAGTTGAAATCTGACTATGCCGATTCGGTGAACGGGTTGGAAAAACAGCGCATGATCTATCGCGTGATGCAGCGCATCATCGATCAAACCATTCCACAACAGGTGATCAACAACGAAAAATATACCTGGAATCCCGAAACAAACCAGGTGTATGAAAATAATCGCGAAATAACGGCTACGCCCGAGCCCGACAAGCGCTACGAAGTTTTGCTCGCGAACTTTAAAGCCATGAAACAGCTCGATCCTTATTCGCCACATTATCCTACGCAGCTGCTTCGTGCTTTCGATGGCACAATGGAAATAACGCAAAGCGATGTTGAGAATCTTTTCAAAACGCTTTTGTCTTCCCCCCAAGTAAAACAGGTGGCGGCTTTTATCAAAACGCGATTGGGTCGCGAACTCGAACCTTTCGATCTTTGGTATGATGGCTTTAAAGCACGCGGAGGTATTCCCGAGGAACAATTGTCGGCAATAACGTCGAAAAAATATCCCATCGCGGCAGCTGTGGAATCCGACTTGCCTAATATCCTGATAAAACTCGGATGGAAGCCCGAAGAAGCTCGCCAGATAACTTCGCTGGTAGCAGTTGATGCCTCGCGTGGTGCAGGCCATGCTTGGGGATCGGCCATGCGGGGAGACAAGGCGCATTTACGTACTCGCATCGGCGAAAACGGCATGGATTATAAAGGATACAACATAGCCATACACGAATTCGGGCATAACGTGGAACAAACCATCACCATGAATGATGTGGACTATTATATGCTCAATGGCGTTCCCAATACTTCTTTTACCGAAGCTATCGCCTTTTTGTTTCAGAAACGCGATTTGGAATTGCTCGGTTTGAAAAATCCGAATCCGGATGACAATTATTATTTGGCACTCGACAATTTTTGGTCGGCATACGAAATCATGGGCGTTTCACTTGTGGATATTCGAGTTTGGGAATGGCTTTATGCTCATCCTGATGCCACTTCCGCTCAGTTGAAAGATGCCGTCATCGATATTGCCAAACAAGTTTGGAATTCCTATTACGCCGACATTTTGGGCGGAAAAGACGAAACGCTGCTTGCCATCTATTCGCACATGATCGATTATCCGCTTTATTTGCCCAATTATCCGATAGGGCATTTGATTGCCTTTCAGATGGAACAGCAAATTCGTGGGAAAAATTTTGCCGACGAAGTTACCCGGATGCTCACACAGGGACGCATCATTCCCCAATTATGGATGCAGCATGCCGTTGGCAACAAAATATCGGTGGATGCGTTACTGAATGCTACTGACGAAGCCTTGAAAGCTTTGCAAAAATAGATGAACGAAACAGGCAATAAGAAACGAATTTTTTTGTGATGCAGAAAATTTGCTTCCGTTTATAGAATTACACATTTTATTGCTAACTTTGCGGCGATTTTTGTTGGCATATCGCAAGCAAGTCAAAAAAACGAAAGCCGAAACTGAAGCAGATTGTTTGATTCGGAATTTGGAAAGCTGCCGGAGTGGTCGATCGGGCTTGACTCGAAATCAAGTGTACGGGTAACCGTACCGGGGGTTCGAATCCCTCGCTTTCCGCGATTCATAGCGCAAATCAATGTGTTATAAAATTCACGCGCTGAATTACGTATATTTTTAAAACAGGGACTATTCTGCAGCTCCTATTTTTTATTTTATTTTTTGAGACAATTAGAATTCAACTTCTAATTTTGAATTAAGAAAAACCGTTTTTTTTATTCTTTTCCCCACAATTTTCGCATCAACTCGCGCATTTTAGCTTCTGACGGATTGGATTGTGCTTCCCAAAATTGATGATTTTTAAGCTGTGGCGGAAGATAATCCTGTTTAACGAAATTGTTTTCGTAATCGTGTGCATATTTATATTCCCTGCCATAATCCAACTCCTTCATCAACGAAGTAGGTGCGTTGCGCAAATGAAGCGGAACAGGAAGATTTCCACTGCGTTGTACTTCATTCATGGCTGCATCAATAGCCAGTATCGAGGAATTGCTCTTGGGTGAAGTTGCCAGATAGATAGCCGTTTCGGCTAAAACGATCCGTCCTTCCGGCCACCCGATTTTCTGTAAGGTATCAAAACAAGCATTGGCAAGAAGCAGTGCATTGGGATTGGCCAAACCGATATCTTCGGCCGCAAGAATCACTAATCGCCGAGCAATGAAAGCAGGATCCTCGCCACCGGCAACCATGCGAGCCAACCAATAAACGGCTGCATCAGGATCGCTCCCGCGAATGGATTTGATAAATGCTGAAATGATATCATAATGCATCTCTCCGCCTTTATCGTAAGCAGCAGGATTTTCCTGCAACCGCTCGGTCACTTTTTGGTCGGTGATTACGATTTCATCCGTTGTTTCCGAGGAAACCATCAATTCGAGAATATTCAGCAATTTCCGAGCATCTCCTCCCGAAAACCGGAATAAGGCATCGGTTTCAATTACTCGAATATTCATTTCTTTGAGAATGACATCTTCGGTAATTGCTTTATGGAGAAGTTCCTCCAAATCCTTCTTCTCCATCGGCCTGAGCACATAAACCTGACAGCGGGACAAAAGCGGGCGGATGACCTCGAAAGATGGATTTTCGGTAGTAGCACCAATCAATGTGATTGCTCCCGTCTCAACCGCATGAAGCAACGAATCTTGTTGTGACTTGCTGAAACGATGAATTTCGTCGATAAAAAGGATAGGACTTGCCGCTTCGAAAAACCGACTGTTTCGAGCCTTATCAATGACTTCGCGCACATCCTTCACTCCGGAATTGATGGCACTCAACTTATAAAAAGGAGCTTTGACCGTATTGGCAATGATATTGGCCAAAGTGGTTTTACCCACGCCCGGAGGTCCCCAAAAAATAATCGAGGGCACCCTGCCCGACTCGATCATTTTGCGCAAAACAGCTCCCTTACCCACCAAATGTTTTTGGCCGATAAAATCGTCAAGTGATTGTGGACGAAGTCTTTCTGCAAGCGGTGCACTCATATTGATATTTTGTCACTATCCGTGCAAAGATAACGATTTTCGAACAAAAGTGGTTCAAACAAAAAATATCCGTTCGTCCCCGAAAGCACAAACGGATATTATAAGCAGTGGGTCACGGTTTTCAAATCAAAATCTGCCGGCAATAACGCATACAGGTTCGAACTTCCTTGACAGAAGTGGACCACGGCACAACAGGATATTCCAGCTCAATGTCGCAATAAATCGGCCACTTATTGTCGCGAACCAGATGCAAAATTTCTTCGAGCGGTGTTTCACCCTGTCCCCACACCTGATTTTCGTTTTTCTTCCATTCATTTGTGGCAGACGTTTTGTCTTTCAAATGAATGCTAACAATTCGATTGTGATACTTTTTGATGAAATCGACAGGATTCAACCCGGTAGAGCCAAAATAGTGGCCGGCGTCGAAATTCAACATATTGGCCGGCGAATAGGCAAGATATTTATCCACGTCAAAACCCGGTTGAGCAAACTGAAAATGGTTGTGAAGAATGGCATACATTCCGTTTTTGGCTGCAACCGGACCCATCAAACGTGCATTTTCGTCGTTCAGTTCATTGCTGATGCCGACTGCCCCCAGTGCTTTTGCAACTTTGAAAGAATAATCGAGATCTTCCTCAGACTTTCCGGCAGTCCATTTATAAATATGAATGTCGATACCCGCATCGTTAAACTTTTTGCGAAGTTGCTTGTATTTTTCAACCGTGCCCTCGGTTTTTCGCCATTGTTTCAATTCGGATTGATAATCCGCAACGGCTTTTTTCTCTTCCTCTGTCAAAGGATTTTGAGCATTGGGAAATCTTCGAACAGGATTTTTGGGAGCACCCAAATATTCTTCAACGCCATCGCCCATTAATTCTATTGAGCTCAGTCCTGCATCGACACAAGCTTTGAGCGTTGCTTCAAGACCTCCCTTCAAATCACGGAAACTGTAGGTGATAGCTCCAATCTGCACACCGGCAAATTTAGAATTCGGTAAAACAGACGGATTCGCTTTTGTAATAGTCGAAACATTGTTATTCCCGGCAAATAATGACGGATGAACAGACAGTATGGAACCGGCAGTGAGTAAAGCCGAAGTTCCCAGAAAATTTCTTCTCGATAAAACCTTTTCGTTTTTCATAAGCCTTTTATTTAAAAATTCTTGAGATGCAAGATAAAAAATCTTCTGAATCACTTTCTTTTTTTGAAAAGTGTCGAAATCAAATAAATAATCAATCGGATAATCGCAATCAACACATAAAACGCAAGTGCAATGATAAATACATATCCGAGCTGGGTTATTACTTCGGCCCAAGAGGTTTTGTAGATTATAATCGCCGCAATGTTAAGTAGGAACGAACAAGCAAAACATATAAGTAAAATGCGTAATTCCTTTTTCTGGCGTTGAACCGGTATAATAATATCTTTCATTTTCTCAGAATTTTAAATAGGGAATTTTGTATTCGTCAGGAAAATCTACTTTTCGCTGCTCTTTCATCGCCTGATTACCCAACAGACACAACATCGTAGAACTGTAACACTCTTCGACAATATCTTTAGCCTTTTCTCCTGTTATGACCGCTTGACAAAAAGCAGAAATCAAATTATCAGAGCCATCGTTTTCAGCGCCCACCATCGAGCCTCCGGCTGTAGTATGCACCATCCCCTCAATTACATAATGAGGTTTTTGCTTCGATGCCGTTTCGGGCACCCAACTGGGCCCGGCTATCGGCACAGTACTGAACACACGCTTTTCGACGTTATTGATGAGTTGCAGAATGCCGGGTGCCGGCGCAACGTCTTCGAAAAAATATTGACCTTTTTCGAGTTCCATAGTACCTTTGTGCCCCAACACCTGCTCACCCAGGCCATTGAATTTATTTGAGATAAGCGATTCGTATGTTGTTTTCACACCATTTCGATAATGATAAGTCAGGCTGATGCTGTCGTAAACCTCACGACCATCTTTCCAAAAAACAATATCACCCATTCCGACAACTGATTCGGGAATACGCTTCATCGCCCAATTAGAAACTTCCAACTGGTGGGTCGCCAACTCGGTAGTCAGTCCGCCTGAAGATTCCCAATAAAGACGCCAGTTGATTTTTCGTTCCAGTTCGGGAGAGGGCACAGGCCTTCGCCAGTCGTTGTTGCGAAACCAATGACAACGAATGCCTACGATATCGCCAATCAGTCCGGAATGAATCAAACTCAGTCCTTTTATATATTTTTCGTCGAAAAGGCGCTGCATTCCGAAATACAACACCCGATCCGTACGAAGATACGCTTCATAAATAGCCTTACATTCATCCATCGTGAGCGCCATCGATTTTTCGCAAAAAGTATGCTTTCCGGCAGCCAACGAATCAAGTACCATCGGTGCATGCCAATTGAGAGGAGTACATATAATAACGCCATCGATATCTTTCGATTCCAGCATCTTCCGATAATCGGTATATGTTTTGGCTTTGGGACACAAGTCAGATGCAGTTTTCAGATTTGGAGGATAATTGTCGCACAATGCGACAATTTCGGCATGCGGTATCCGCAAAAGGTTCATGATATGATATTGTCCGCGCGAACCGGTTCCTAAAATAGCCACACGGGCTTTTTCGTTTTTAATTTCCGACAATTTGTCCGTAGTAAAAGATTGCAACCAAGGCACGGTAGTCAGCAATGCCGTCCCCCCGGCAATATATCCCAAGTTTTTGATAAACTGTCGAAGTTCGAGATCTACTTGTTTTGTATTTTTATCGGTACTCATAATTTGTTACAGAATGTATTCTTTAAAAGACACATGGTCGAAATGCGATAAGATTTTTTCCTGTTCCTCACGATTGGCAATCATCAAAGCAGTACTCAATACTTCGGCGTCGAACGAATTTTGTGTTACGACACTAACTATTTTTTCGCCCTCGATGAATTGATGCGTTGCGGGATTGACGATATGCTTCAGATGTGTCGGCGTATTGCCCGATGTAGAAAGCGCCTCGTTGTGCAATTCGATTTCGTCAACAATTTCGCCCGGACGAAAAGGATTTTCGATACTGATTTTCCAGCAATCGCCAAAAGGGTGATGACCCAATGCCAATACCGAACTGTTTCCAAAATCGATTAAGGCATCTCTGATATCCGCGTCAACCAACAATTGCTTCACTTTCTCGAGAGCATATCCTTTGGCACAAGCCCCAAAATCAATCGAAACATTTTTGGCAGAAAACGAAATTGTCTGATGTTGAGGATCGAGATTGACAGCATTGAAATCGGACAAAGTCACGTCAAATAAGCTCAGCGAAAGATTGTGATAAAGCTTGCAACTTATCAATACAGACATCAATTCGTCACTTACGACAACACTTTCCGTTGCCGCTCGTAAATTTACGGAATAAATTTCACTTTCGATATCAAACCGATTGAACATTTTGTCCAAACGCGATAATTCGGCAACGACTCTTTGCCAAACCAGTTCACACAACGCTTTGTCCGTTTCGATGAAAACAGCATCCAAACGCGTACCCATAATATTGAGTAACGAACCATGAAAAAGTGAAGAAGCATCGTAATAGTGCGAATAGGCGGTATTCATCGAAAAAAGATAAAGAACCGCCCGCTGTACACGAAACGGTTTCCCCATTTGGTTATGTTGATATCGTGATTATAACTTACAACTCCTTGATTTTGATATTTTGAAACCAAACTTCGTCGCCATGATCCTGCAACAAAATATATCCTTCTTCGTAATTCCCAAAATTCGGCCAATCTCTGTATTTGCTGTAAGCAACCAAAGCATCCCACATCTGATTGTTGCGTTCGTATTCGATAATTTTGACGCCGTTAAGCCAGTGTTCCACATGATTACCTTTCACCACAATCATGGCTGTATTAAAGAAGCCGGGCAGAAATGGTTTGTCCTTTGGTGCAGGAATTAAGTCGTAAAGGGAGCCCAAAGTTCGATTACCCTTCACACCCAATTTTGCATCGGGATGTCGCAAATCATCGAGAATTTGATATTCACATCCGATAGCAGACCCTGCACCTTTGTTCAACGTCGGATCAACAAAGTATTTGACGCCGCTATTAGCACCTTCAGTTATCTTGAAATCGACTTTCAGTATGAAATTCTTATAAAGTCTTGTCGTAATAATATCGCCACCGTTAGCCGATTCACCACCATTTCCTTTCAAAACTTTCAAGATACCATCTTCGATGACCCAACCTTTTTCAGGAAATCCATCCAATTTGGCGCCTCGCCAGCCATTGGTCGTTTTCCCATCCCAAAGAAGACGCCATCCGTCTTGTTTTTCTCTTTCGGAAATAGTATTCGCTATTCGATTGATTTGTTGAATGCTATTGCTTTCAGGAGTTTTAAACTGATCGAGATTTTCGGTCATGATACGAATATTGCGCCAGGAAACAGTTTTGCCTGCCAACGACTGATTATCGCCAATGCTATGAACCTGCAGTGCAATGAATCCCGATTTTGTCATATCGTCCAGCAAATCGGCACATGCTATGCCGTTAACCCATGTGCGAATGGAATTTCCGATAGCTTCGATGCGTGCCGAATTCCATTCATTGCTTTTAAATGCTTTTTTCGCATCGGGATTGTAGGTGAGTGGATAAAGCCATCCACGACGAGCTTCGTCGTAAACGCCTCCTGTCCAGGCACGTGTCGAAGGATCGATTTCGAACTGATAGCCATGAACACGGCCATTGTTGTATTCTTTCAGACTGTTGCTGCGAAACTGTACACCCGAATTGAGTCCGTCATCCACTTTGAAATCGAATTCGAGGATGAAGTTATCGTACATTTTGTTGGTTGCCAAAAAAGTATTCGGAGTACCCGGTTTGGAAATGCCGACAATAGTTTTGTCTTTAACCTGATATTCGGCCGTGCCATTGAGCTTTGTCCAGCCCTTCAGATTTTTGCCATTGAACAGATCCTGCCATTTGGCTTCCTGTGCCGATAACGAAAATACGGCAATGATAGTCAATACGAATAAAATGCTTTTCTTCATTGTTTAATAGTTTGATACGGATATTTTATATTTACAATTTGTAGAATTCTTCCCATCCTTTGCGAGGCGGTATCCCCGTGAGGAAGGCGTCGGCAAAAGCATCGTTGGTAATATGTTTGGTTTTGCGATCGAAAATTATTTTGCGATTGAGTCGTTGAGCCATCACCCCGAGCGTGAATACCTGACTCAAAGGCCCCGAAATTTCGAATGGCGAACGTGTTTTTTCTTTCCCCTGACAAGCCAAAAGAAAATTGGCGAAATGATTGGAGGGACTTGGCGGAACTTCGGGGAGTTTTTTCGCCATTTCTTTCGCTTTTTCTTCAGGAATAATCGAAAGCGTGCTTCCGTGAGATCCTCCCTTGAAAGTCAGTTCCTTGCTGTAAATTTCTTTCCCCGGATTTAGTTTTGCAGGTTGAATTTTTCCTCCGCCTACCGAAGGAATATTAGGATCGAGTTCAGACACACCATATCCTGCGGGTACAGGAGGAATATTATTGATTCCGTCGTACCAAGTAACAGTAACCGGTGGCATCTTCCCACGAGCAGGAAATTTAAATTCGAGTGTGGTTGACATTGGGAAGAAATAATCGTTGTGTCCTTCGAGTTTTATAGGATTAATCTCTTCAGGAAGACCCAAATCGAGAAATTCGTGAGCCGTATCGAGGATATGAGCTCCCCAATCGCCCAATGCACCCATCCCAAAATCGTACCAGCAACGCCACTGACCATAATGGTAGTCCTTGTTATAGTCGTGATAGAACTGCGCTGAAAGCCATGTATTCCAATCCAGCGTTTCGGGAATAGGTTCAGCAGCCGGATATTTGTAGATGTTCGGATCCCAGCCATGCCAACGACGCGAGTTGTTCATGTGTGCAGTGATGGCTGTTACATCTTTGATGATCCCTGCTTCTTTCCATGCCTTAAACTGAAAATAATTGGCATCGGAATGACCCTGGTTTCCCATTTGGGTAACCAAATTAGGATGTTTTTTTGCCATTTCGATCAAGAGTTCCGATTCGTGAAACGTGCGCGTAAGCGGTTTTTCGACGTACACATGTTTGCCGAGAGAAAGAGCCAGCATGCAAATGGGGAAGTGTGAAAAGTCGGGCGTTGCTATCGCAACAGCTTCGATCTCGTTTCCCATTTTGTCGAACATTTCTCTGAAATCTTTAAATCGTTTTGCGCTAGGATATTTTGCCAGTGCATTTTTAGTGTGTTCGGCACCTAAATCCACATCGCACAAAGCAACAACGTTGGCCAGACCTGTCTTATCGAAATCATTGATAATTTCCCATCCGCGATTTCCAATCCCGATATGGGCCAAATTCACTTTTTTGTTAGCTCCAACAACTCGGCTGTAGCTTGCTGCATTCATTTTGGTGGTAACTCCGCCCAATGCTAATCCTGCCGAAGCAAGAGCTGCATTTTTGATAAAATCTCTTCGAGTAGTCATAAAAATATATGGTATTTTGTGAAATAATTTATTCGTTTTTTTGGGATGTGTAAAGATAAATAAAATAGAATTTTTGTCGTAGCAATTAAGGTATTTTACCATCAGTAGTCAATGAATTTGGAAGAATAATCCTAACATCATTTTATAATTTCAAATATATTGCACAAAACCAATTTTACTTGCCAACCTCAAAATTTATAAACTAAATCGAACGCTTGGTGCGCTCCCAAACGAATTCCAGTACAACTCAGCAGTTTCTTTGTCCATTTTTCCATCGAAAACGATCATTCGATAACGTAACATGTAATTTTGATATGGCTCTATTTTCCAATCCTGATAACGAATCGGAGTGAACTCGAAAAACACGTCTCCTCTACCTCCATTGGCATCGATCGGCCATACACGCATCGGTTCCGGATGCATCCGATTGGAAGGATGGCTCAAAAACAAAATTCCCGATCGACCCGATTTTGTTTCGGATTGACCTTCAACAATGCACCAACGAGCCATCGATCCGTCAGCATCGATTCGGGTTTTTCCTTCCGAAGTAAGTATGGATGAATTGTCTTTTGTCCATTTTTCAGTTGCACGAAAGCCGATGCCACCACCATAACGATAAGCTTCGAACAATATGCCGCTATCAAGAGGGGTGTTGATGGTAGTAGTATAATCGATAACCCAAACCTTGTCGGACAAGTTCCATGCTCGCACATCTAATTTTTCGGTTAAAGCAATTTGATCTTCGCCTTTATTCCCAAAGTCAATATGGTGTTGGGAAACTTCAAATTCCGTGAAAACTGGTCCCGTTACTTGCGACAATAAATCTGAAAATCTGACCGTTCCAAGTCCATCGCCTATATTCCAAAAGTCAACTTTCCGATGATTGATTTTTGTTAATGTCCACGGTCCCCATAGACCAAAATGATGATAGTGATCAGGAGCCTGAATACGAGTCAATATTTCGCCTTCGGGTGAAAACAAAGGATGAATAAACCCCGATTTCTTAAACAGAGGAGAAACGCCAGCGGGAGGATTAATCACACTGAAACGATAAGAAAGGATGGGTTTATTCCAGTATAGCATTATCAATTCATCGTTGTTTTTTGTCAATGTTATGAAAGATTGATGACGTGCTGCCTGATTTTTCTCTACTGTCTTAAGCACAAATTTGCGTTCCGATCCGGCTGAAGCGAAGCCTTGCAGGATAAACCACAATTTTGGCGAATATCCGGGCTCGATCTGACAAGCAATCTCATTTTCTTTTCCATTGACAATTTCAAACAACCTAAGCTTATCCGAAATGCTATCACGCAAAATATTATCGAGCGGTATCGATAAAGGCTGATTCAAACTGCTTTTGTCAACACGTACCGAAAAACGCCATTGTTGTTGCGAAAACAAAACATTTGGGAAAACAATTAAAAAGAGAATCAATATCTTTTTCATTTCTCAATTTTTTTCAGCAGATCACACGCCACTAAACATGCTAAACCCTCCATCCACGGGAAGAATAGCGCCCGTAATGAATCGGGCAGCGTCGGAACATAGAAATTGCACGGCACCATTCAGTTCCGAAATGTCGCCAAAACGTTTCATGGGAGTTTTGTCCAGAATCTTTCGACTTCTTTCGGTAAGCGATCCATCGGGATTAATCAAGACGGCACGATTCTGATTTCCAATAAAAAAACCGGGAGCAATGGCATTTACCCGAATATTATCTCCATATTTCATAGCCATTTCCATGGCCAGCCACTGCGTGAAATTTGTAACTGCGGCTTTGGCTGCCGAATATCCGGGCACACGTGTCATCGCTGACAATGCAGCCATCGACGAAACATTGACAATATTTCCGCTTCCTTGCTGTGCCATCGATTTTCCAAAGATGAGTGAAGGATAAACGGCGCCGTTCAAATTTAGATTCACTACCTCGTTCCATAGCTCGAGATCCATATCGAATACCGATTGATCAGGTTGTAACGTAGCCCCTGCGATATTTCCTCCTGCACAATTGACAAGAATGTCTATTCTCCCCCATTTGGATAAAATAAGTTGATTTGCATTTTCAAGTTCATGAATATCAAGAACATTGGCTGTTATGCCCAGCACATCGTTACTTAACTGTTTGAGTTCTTCAACTCTTTTATCGACATGGCTTTTGGTTCGTCCCAAAACCACAACTTTTACCCCCGATTTCACAAAACTTTCGGCAATACTACCGCCCAATACTCCACTCGCTCCTGTTATAACAGCAATTTTTCCTGCTATATCAAAAATATTTTGACTCATAAATATATATTTATCAAGTTATAAAAATTTGATTTCATTATTTCAAATAACGGTAAACAAATAAAGAACTTAAGCCTTGTCGTCTGCCGTTTTAATCAAGGAAAATTTGATTCCGTTTTTTATGGCTTGTGTTTAAAAATTTCCGGCGAATTCACCTAAATAAAACGTCATGATATCTACCAATTATGTGTACGTGCACAAAAATATATGTAACAAAAAAAACGTGCAAATAAAATTAGTTAATTCTTTGCACGTTCATCGAATTTTAACAATACGATTATTCTCCAAAACGATCTCGATGAGCCCACAAACCCAGAGCAGGATTTGAAATAAAGAACACATCTTCTCCATCAGGTAAAATATTAACCCCATTTTTGAGTGTTTCAACCCGATAAGTTTCGATTACCCGATCGATATCATCCCATCGAAACCCAACGCTCTCTATTTCTTCTTTCGTCAGATTATCGGGTGATTTTCCGGGACAATAGGTAATCGTGAATCGACCTTCGGATGATCCGTGTATAAGATGCGCAGCAGCGCTCAAATTATTGCGAAGCTCTTCATTTTCGTTCACTGCTTTCAATGTATGTTCGGTGCCGTGATATCCGTATTTGCGAATTAGTCGGTCGATTTCTTTGTCTTCACCAAACTCTTTGAGCGCCGGAGCAATCACGATGAGCTCGCCTTCATCGGCGATAGCCATGCGCGTGCGATAAATGGATTTGTTCCCAAGCCAGGTACTCTTGAATTCGGTTGGATCGAGCCAAACGATGACTTTCTTCAACGGCTGCTCGACCATCTCGAAATTCACTTCCAGTGAAAGCCGTGCAGCCAAATCGAAAACCGACAAATCGTCGCCAACGAAAAGTCCGTAAGTTTGCTGCTCGCCCTCCTTATTTACCCCCACTACCGTCAAAACATAAACTATGGGCAAATGCGATGCAAAATGCTCAGAAGCATAATTGAAAATTTTACGTACGGGCGTATTCGACCTGCCCATCATACGTTCCATGCCATATACAGCGCCCACAAAATGACTTTTATTAATACCTTCTATACCTCCGGTCCCAACAAAAATATTTTTATTGTAATTAGCCATGCCAACCACTTCGTGGGGCACGACCTGACCTATAGAAAGAATTAAATCAAAATTACCCTCGACAAGCAACCGATTGACTTGAGCAGGCCAGGAAAAATCGACTTTACCTTCCGAAACCTGTTTAACGTATGCTGCCGGAACTTCACCGAGCGTCACCACATCATGACGCCAATCGTGAATGCGAAATAAATTTCGAGGAGTCTCACCAAACATGTGATTTATCTGCTCGTCGGTCATTGGCGAATGCGTGCCCAATGCAGGGAGAATATCCGTCAATTTTTCACCATAATATTTCCAGATAATTTCGGTAAGTTCCCCTGCACGACTTGGCAGTCGCGTATAATCGGGCGGAATGGCTAATACTTTTTTTCGCTCACCCAATTTATTCAATGCTTCGTTCAGTCCACTGCGAAGATCGTCGTTCGACAAATTATTTTGAGGTGATCCGTTTTGATAGTAAATCATTGATAATAAAAAAATTCTTCAGCATCATCAGGTTGCCCTATGCCAAAGATATGAGTAAAAATAAAATATTCCCGCCTGAAAAGGATCTCTGACGGGAATATGAGATAATAAAAATTTATACTTGATAAGTGGACGAAGCGGTGCTTCCTCCATGACCGGTCCAGTCGGTATGGAAAAATTCGCCACGTGGTCTGTCTATTCTTTCGTACTGATGAGCGCCAAAATAATCACGCTGAGCCTGCAACAGATTAGCCGGCAAACGTTCGCTACGGAATCCGTCGAAATAGCACAATGCCGACGTCATTGCCGGAACCGGAATTCCATTTTGAAGCGCCGTTGCACAAACCCTGCGCCAGCTCCCCTGAGCCGATTGCACTGCCTGCTTAAAGAAAGGATCGAGCAAAAGATTTTCGAGTTTTGGATTTTGATCGAATGCTTTTTTGATGTCGCCCAAAAATACCGAACGAATGATGCATCCACCTCTCCACATCAATGCAATGCCGCCATAATTGAGATTCCAATGATAATCTTTGGCAGCCTGCATCATCAGATCGTAGCCTTGCGCATACGAAATGATTTTTGAAGCATAAATTGCTTCTTCCAAATCATTGACGAATTGTTGTTTGTCTCCTTTGAAATTGGGCTTCGTACCCGAAATCTCCTTCGAAGCTTTCACGCGAAGATCTTTTTGGGCCGAGAGGCAACGTGAAAATACCGACTCGCCAATCAACGTCAACGGAATTCCCAAATCTAATGCAGCATCAACTGTCCATTTTCCGGTTCCCTTCTGACCGGCCTTATCGAGAATTTTTTCGACAAGCGGATTTCCATCCTCATCTTTAAAAGCAAGAATATCTCTGGTAATCTCAATCAGATAGGAATTCAATTTCCCCTCATTCCATTTTTTAAATACTTCGTGCTGTTCATCGTCAGTCATGCCGAGCAAATCCTTCATAAGATGATAAGCCTCGTTGATGATTTGCATATCGCCATATTCAATACCGTTGTGAACCATTTTCACGAAATGACCCGCTCCGTCTTCGCCAACCCAATCGCAACAAGGTGTTCCATCTTCCACTTTAGCCGAAATGGCTTGGAAAATATCCTTCACAAAAGGCCAGGCGGCAGGCGATCCTCCGGGCATCATGGATGGGCCTTTCAAGGCACCTTCCTCACCACCGGAAACTCCTGTACCGATATAAAGCAATCCTTTGCTTTCCACATACTTTGTCCGGCGAATAGTATCGGGAAAATGGCTGTTGCCGCCATCGATGATAATATCGCCCGGCTCAAGAAGCGGAATAAGCTGTTCGATAAAATCGTCAACCGGTTGTCCTGCTTTGACGAGCATCATCACTTTTCGTGGACGCTCGAGCGAGGCTACCAATTCCGGTAAAGAATGTGCACCGATGAAATTCTTCCCTTTTCCACGTCCGTTAATAAAAGCATCAACCTTATCGACAGTACGATTGAAAACGGCAACTGTAAAGCCTTTGCTTTCCATATTCAACACCAGGTTCTCGCCCATAACGGCAAGACCGATGAGTCCGATATCTGCTAATTTTTTCATTTTCGAGTTTAATTTATTTTTATGATGTTGTTATCTTTTTACTCGTGCATTGCCCTCCCAAATGCTCCAAATCATTTCTTCGTCGGCCGGTTGTGCATAATCGGTCAGGAATGTAGTTGCCAAAGCACCACTTGCCCATGCAAACTGTATCCATTTTTCGGACGGCCATTGACGCAAAATAGCATACAGCAATCCACCCACAAAACCATCGCCGCCGCCTATCCGATCCAACACGTTAATTTTGCGTGGAACAATAGAGTACCAATTTCCATTTTCATAAACGATTGCGCCCCAAAGATGTTCATTTGCACTGATCACTTCGCGCAGGGTATTTGCAAATACCGACACATTCGGATAAACTTTGGTCGCGTTCAAAATCATTCCCTTGAATGCATCCATTGCAGATTCAATGTTTTCGCCTCCGGCTTTGGGCCCTTCAATGCCCAAACAAAGTTGAAAATCTTCTTCGTTGCCGATAAGAATATCCGATAAAGATGCAATTTCATGAAAAACAGCCTTCAATTCATCTTTTCGACCTTTCCAGAAAGAGTCGCGATAGTTGAGATCGAATGAAATGAGCGAGCCATTTTTTTTGGCACTTCGAGCAATTTCGAGGCAAAAATTGCCCGTTTCGGGCGAAAGTGCCGCAATAAGCCCTGACAAATGAACGATCTGTGCACCCTCTTTCCCGAAAATCCGATCGAGGTCAAAATCTTTCACATTGAGTGTGCGGCCCACTTCTCCTGCCCTATCGTTGAGGACACGTGGCCCACGCAATCCAAAGCCGCTATCGGCAATATTAAACTGATGACGATAACCCCACGGACCACCTTGTGCAATTTCAGGCCCCTCAAAATCCATAAAACGATTTCTTAAATCGGCTTTTATGAATTTTGCAATCGGACTGTCTTTTACGAAAGTTGTCAAAACTTTAACCGGAAGTCCCAGATAAGAGCTAATACTTGCCACATTGGTTTCGGCGCTCGTGGCCTGCATTTCAAACATTTTACTCACGTGAACAGGCTGCGCATTAACGGGCGTGATGCGAACGCCCATACTCGTCGGTACAACCAACGCATATCGTGCATCTTTTCTTAATTCTAACGACATATTTATATTTTGTTTTCTGATTAAATACTGAAAGCGTCAAACCCGCCGTCAACTACGGCAACCGTTCCGGTTACAAACTTAGAAGCATCGCTTACCAGATAATGCAACGTGCCAAGCAAGTCTTCGGGTACGCCAAAACGACGAAATGGCGTGTGAGCAATAATATTTTTGCCACGATCGGAATAAGACCCATCGGGATTTGTGAGGAGCGTGCGATTTTGTTCGGTAATAAAGAAACCCGGTGCTATCGCATTTACACGGAAATTTTCGCCAAATTTTATGGCCAATTCACCGGCCATATATTTGGTAAAGTTTGAAACGGCAGCTTTTGCTGCACCATAACCGGCAACTCGGGTGAGCGGCCGTAATGCCGACTCGGAAGAGATGTTGATAATGTTTCCCCGACCGTTTTTCACCATATTCTCTGCAAAAATCAGGGTAGGAATAACCGTTCCCATCAAATTCAAATCTACGACTTTTCTAAAATCGTCGATTTTCAAATCGAAAATAGTGTTATCGGGACCGATTATAGCTCCGGGCATGTTTCCTCCTGCGCCGTTAATCAGGACATCGATTCGGCCGTAGGTCGAAATGATTTGATCGGCGTTTTGTTTTAAAACCGCTTCGTCCGTAACGTCAGTTTGCACAAAAATAGCATCGCCTCCATTCGATTTTATCTTTGCCACCAATTCATCACCTTTTTTCCTGTTACGAGCTAACACGGCCACTTTTGCTCCGTGAGCCGCCAGATATTCGACCATGGAGGTTCCTAATACTCCCGTTCCTCCGGTCATAACAATCACTTTCCCTTGAACATTGAATAAATCGTACATATTGAATATATTTATGTTATTTACTTTAGTTTCCTTTTAGTTTACGTAGCAATATTTGTTATCCATTCGCTGCGTGCACGTACACAAAAATACAACTATCCATAAAAAAATTACAAAAATAGATCCTAAATATCGTTAATCATAATCGAATGGCGGGTTATTAGCAAAAAAAATTTCACAACTTTGTCCGATGTCGAAAATAACTGAAAAATAGGCCTGAACTCATTATTTATTGTTAATGCAAATCTCGTGAAAAGTTATACTAAAATGTTTTCACTATATTTGCTTGCTTTTATGACGTTTAAAATGCGAAATTGTACTAGTATATTTCTTATTTTCGTTATTGTTTTTCTGAGTTCATGCGCCTCGACGGTGAAGATTACGTCGGTAGTCGAAAAGAACAAGGAAGGTGATTTTTTGCTGAAATGGGAAGTAAGCCCCGATCAGGAAGGACATATTGATATCTATTCGGCGATGTCAGACAGTGCATTATCGAATTTTGTTCCTGTCAAAACGAGCCGGATCACCGATCAATTTGCAATCTTCAATCCAACGGGTGCCGGTATTAGGGAATACTTCTTCCTGAAAACAGGCAACACAACTTCCGGAATAATCGCCAATCGAATAATCGAGATGAATAACATCAAGAATTTCAGAGATATTGGCGGATATTTTACTATTAATAACGAACAAATTCGATGGGGACGAATTTATAGGTCAGGAGACCTCAGCAGCGCAAATATTTTTGATAAAGAACGAATAAAAAGACTCGGCATAAAAACCGTTGTCGATTTTCGATCGAGAGAAAATGCTCAACTTCATCCAAACAGACTTGGAAATGATATAAGAATAATAAGTTTGCCAATGTCGATGGGGATGGATACGGTAAATCAAAAAATTGAAAAGGGAAATTTCAGTCGCAGCGATGCCATCAAATACATACAAGATATGTACGTAGGAATTGTTGAAGACTACAAACAAGAGTTTGCCGAGCTTTTTGATATCCTGATCGATGAAAACAATTATCCGATTTTATTATCCGGTGCGTTGGGAAAAGATAGAGTCGGTTTGGCAAGTTACTTTATACTTTATTCGCTTGGCGTTCCCGACTATACACTCGAAGAAGAATACATGCTTTCGAATAACACCATAGACATAACCAAAGTTGTAGAAAATGCCGAAGGATACCCCGAATATATCCAAGAAGCATTGACGGCTGTTTTAACGGTTAATCAAGCATATCTGAATTATACTCTCGATCATCTCCGTGAAAAGTACGGATCGATCGATAACTATCTGCAAAAGGAATTGCGGGTAACCAACGGAAAGAAAAATATACTGAGAAAAATTTTATTATACAATCCGTAATCTCAATTTCTTCGGTCGATTGTTATCCGAAAAAATTCATGGTCAGGAAGTCATAAAAAAATATTGGAAATAGAATAAGCAACATAAACAATGCTTGAAAAGCTTTTCAATGCCATTTGTCAAAATTTTTATAAACATTTAACGTGTAGTGAATTAAAATATAAACAAAAAGCAGCTTTTGCACGTTGTTTAGTTTAACGAATTCAAAAAATAAATTTCTCGTACATACAAATCTAAAATTTCAATCTTAGAACATCAACATAACAGTATGAAACAGAAACTTTTAATTAGAGACCTGACCTTGAGGGACGGGCAACAATCGGCTTTCGCCACGCGAATGAATCAATCGCAAATCGACAGAGTTCTCCCCTATTACAAAGACGCCAATTTTTACGCAATGGAAGTGTGGGGAGGGGCAGTGCCTGACTCTGTAATGCGCTATCTCAACGAAAACCCATGGGATAGACTTGAAAAAATTAAAGCTGTCATCGGAAATGCTTCCAAACTGACAGCTTTATCTCGTGGTAGAAACTTGTTTGGATATGCTCCATATCCTGACGAAATTATCGATGGATTTTTCAAAAACGCGGTTGCTTCGGGGCTCGATATCATGCGAATTTTTGATGCATTGAATGATGTAGATAACATCAAGGCTAGCGTAAAATATATCAAAAAATATGGAGGTATGGCCGACTGTGCCGTTTGCTACACGGTTGATCCCAAATATGATGAGGTAGATGAACCTCAGACTGAAAAGAAAAAAACAGGGTTTCTTTCAGGATTATTCGGGAAAAAGGAAGAACCAAAGAAAAAACCTGCTCATGAACCGGTCTTCACCGATCAATATTTTCTGAATAAAGCCAAAGAAATGCTTGCTTTGGGAGCCGACATGATTACGATTAAAGACATGAGCGGGCTTATTCCGCCTTCGAGAGTAGCTACCTTAATGCCGCTATTCAAGAAAAATCTCAACGTGCCTATCGATTTTCATACTCATTGCACACCCGGCTTCGGACTTGGAGCAGTACTTTCTGCGATTATTCATGGTGTTGATATTGTCGATGCAGTTATATGGAACTTTGCAGGTGGCCCTGCTGCTCCTGCTATCGAATTGATCTATATCTTCTGCAAAAAACTTGGCGTTGAATTGGACATAAATATGGAAGCTGTAGCCAAGATCAATAAGGAATTGCTCTCAATACGTCATGAGCTCGAAGCATTTGACGCCGTAAAACAGATACCCAAACCTTTCAATCCTCTCACCGATACCCTTCCTGCCGAAATTGATCGTGAATTTGATAAAGCGATCGAAGCAGCCAAACGAAACGACGAAGAAGCTCTACTCGATGCATGTCATAAAATCGAAGCTTATTTCAATTTCCCTGCCCCCGACGAATTGGTGAAAAATGCGGAAATTCCCGGCGGTATGTACACCAATATGGTTGCACAGCTCAAACAATTTAATTCGATGGATATTTTGGAAGATGCCATGAAGCTGATTCCAAGCGTGAGACTCGACTCCGGACTCCCTCCACTTGTTACCCCGACAAGTCAAATAGTCGGAGCCCAAGCTGTAGCTTCGGCTCTGAATATCAAAAACGGCCGTCCCAAGTATGCCAATCCGTCAAATCAGTTCATCGCTTTGGTAAAAGGAGAATATGGCAAGACACCCGTACCGATAGATCCAAAATTCAGGGAACAAATAACTGGGTCTCCTGTCGAAACTCCGTATGACACTTCAAACTACAAAAAACAAGACAACCCTGTTTTACCCGAATATGGTGGAGTTCATTTGGCTAAAGACGAAAAAGACCAACTTCTGCTTGAACTTTTTCCAACGGTAGCAGCAAAGTTTTTGAGAGAATTACGCGAGAAGGAATTCAAAGAAAATGCGGCTTCCAAACAAACTGAAACAGTCACCGAACCTACTACTCAAGCCGAAAAACCAACAGAGTCGGCAAAAAAAGGCCGGAAAATGGAGAGTCCCATGCCCGGAATCATTTTGAAAGTTGAGGTTAAAAAAGGCGACATGGTAAAACGTGGCGATAGAGTGCTCGTATTAGAAGCCATGAAAATGGAAAACGATATTTTGGCGGAATATACAGGTGAAGTCGTCAATGTTTTCGTTAATTCCGGCGATAACGTACAAGCGGGAGCTCCTCTGATTGAAATAGCCTGAGGATCGGTATTACCGATAGATACCTGTTTAAAAGCTGACCGGCAAGAATATCCTTGCCGGTTTTTTGTATGTTTAAATCTTAACATTAATGTAATTCATTTGTAACTGTTTTGTAACATTTAACCTTGACCTTTGTGCAGAAATTTACGAAAGCACTCATAAATGAATAAAAAAATTACTCGTCGGATGGCAAATCAAATACAAAAATATGCCAGGTTATCAATTGTCATCGTATTTTATGTTTTCGTTACTCAATTATCAGCCCAAACCGGAACTATAAAAGGAAGCGTAGTCGATGCAAAAACAAATGAACCGTTAATAGGAGCATCGGTACTTATCGAAGGAACATCTTTGGGGGCAGCTGCAGATCTGGATGGAAATTTCGAAATACATAACATTCCGATCGGAAATCACACGCTCATAATTACTTACGTTGCCTATAAACCCGAAAAGAAAAACGGTGTAACAGTAAAACCAAACGAAGAAGCAATTTTGAAATTTGCTCTAACGCCCGACGAATATGCTCTCGAAGAAGTAGAAGTAGTGGCTCAGGCAAATCGGGAAAGCGAAAATATTCTATTGCTCGAGCAAAAAAAAGCCTTAGTGGCAACCCAAGCGGTTGGAGCACGCGAATTATCGCGTAAGGGCATTGGAAATGCTGAGGCTGCTGTAACCCAAGTTTCCGGAATATCGAAACAAGAAGGCGTGAAAAACGTATTTGTACGCGGATTGGGAGACCGATATAATGCAACTGCGTTGAATGGATTTCCGATTCCATCGGAAGACCCGGAATACAAGAACATCAATCTCGGCTTTTTTGGAACCGATATTATCCAAAACATAAGTGTCAACAAAGCATTTAGCGCAACAAATACAGGTGATGCCGGCGGTGCCGTGATCGACATTTCATCGAAACAACTGTTTGGAGACCGTGCTCTAAGCATTGATGTTTCGGGCGGAATAAACACTAGCGCGACAAACAAAAATTTTCTTCGTCAGGATGGGATGGATTATTTCGGATTTTCAAACAGCACAAGACCATCGACCGGAAAATATAATTTCGCAAACAGTCTCGATCCTTCTGAAGTAAAGCTCCCGCTAAATCACAGTTATGGAATATCGTTAGGAAATATGTTTCGATTGGGCGAAAATCGTAATCCTTTATCGTTTTTTGTAGTAGCCACTCATAGTTCCGACTTTTCGTTTACCGAAGAAAAAGTAAAAAACACCACAACCGACGGGACTGTCTTCCAGGATCAGACAGGCGACAAATATTCCCAGAATATTCATCAAATGATTTTAACTAACGTAGATTTAGAATTAAACAAACGTCATCGTTTAGCCTATAATTTCATGCTCATTCACGTAAACGATCAGTATGTGGGAGATTATTATGGTTATAATTCAGAAAAATTTCAGGATAGCGAAACCTACATGGGATTTTACCGAAGACAGCAAAACAATGATAATCTTCTCTTAACAAACCAATTAAACTCGAAATGGGAATTGAGAAAAGGACTCGAATTCAATCTTGGAGGTTCATACAACTATGTAAAAGGACTCGAACCCGATCGACGTGAGAATTACTTGTCGAAAGTAAACGAAACTTCCTATATCCTAACGGGTAGCAATCGGCAAAAGCGATTCTTTTCGACTCTCGAAGAAAACGACTTTAATATCAAAAGCAACGTCAAGTATCAACTCAAAGATAGATTCAGTAACGAAAACTCGTTCATACGTTTAGGGTACAACGGACGTTTCGTAAATGATGACTTTGAGGCAGTAGAGTACTATTTCGATGCATTGAGTGGAACTTTCCCGATCGAAAATTTGAAGCTGGATGATTTATACAATCAATCCAACATGGATGCAGGGAAATTTGTGATGGTCGAAGGCGACCCCAATACATATCACGTGTCCAAGTACATCCACTCAGGATATGTAGATGCAAATTATCAAATACTTACGAAATTGACGGCTAATGTCGGATTAAAATACGACTATGTTGACATGACCGTTGAACATCGTGTACAACATACCGCACCGGGCAGTGAATCAATCGTAAAAAACTATTTTCTGCCCAGCGTCAATATGAAATATGATTTAAATGACAAGAACATTTTCAGACTCGGAGCAAGTAAAACGTACACATTGCCGCAATCGAAAGAAATTTCTCCTTACCAATATGTCAACATAAGCTTTGTAAGTCAAGGTGACCCGCATATCAAACCTTCCGATAACTATAATTTCGACTTGAAATGGGAATTTTATCCCTCAGCATCAGAATTGGTTTCTTTAACCGGATTTTACAAGCATATCAAGAACCCAATTGCTCGTGTAGATGAAGGCAACTCGGCCGGTTTGCTCACTTACACAAATATTAGCGACTATGCTACTGTTGCGGGCATGGAATTCGAAATCAGAAAAAATCTGCTGAATGTTTCGAATGCAGACCATACAAAACTCAACAAACTCACTGCAGGATTCAATGCGTCGTACACATACTCTAACCTTGAGGTTCAGATTGCCAATACCAATCCAAAAAATACTCAATTGGAAGGCGCTGCTCCATTTCTCACCAATTTCGACGTGTCGTATCAATTACAAAATCAAGAACGAGTTTGGATGACTTCTCTCGTTTTCAACTATTTCAGCAAAAGGATTCACACCATCGGATCAAGAACCTTTAAAGATATAATCGAAGAAGGCGTACCAACAATGGATTTCGTTTCTTCATACAAATTCAACCAACACTTGTCCGTAAAATTTAAATGGATGAACATGCTGAATCCATCTTACAAACTTACTCGCAAAAGCTCGACAACCGACAATAAAGTAATTCTCAACGAATTTAAAAAAGGACAAAATCTTAGCTTAGGCGTAAGCTATGAATTATAAACAAACAAATATTAACTGACTACTCATTTTTAATTTACTAATTTTTATCCGACAATGAAAAAGTTATTTTTAAGATTTATGGTAAGTATGGCAATACTTACACCTTTTGTGTTAGCTTCTTGTAGCGACACCAACGACGAACCGACTATACCTCCCGTAACCGAATCAGAATTATCGGGATCGATTAAAACCTCCAAAACATTGGATGCAAACATTACCTATACCATTACCGGACCTGTAATTGTAGAAGATGGTGCCACATTGACAATTCCTGCCGGTACAGTCATCAAAGCCGAAAAAGGCTTTAGCAACTATATTCTTGTATTGCAGGGTGGAAAAATCTACGTGAACGGAACTGCCGACAAGCCGGTCGTAATGACTGCAGATATCTCAAATGCCGAAGCAGGGCATTGGGGTGGCCTCATCATCAATGGTAGAGCTCCACTGGCGGGTAACACTACCGGATCTACCGAAATTAATGCAGCTTATATTTACGGAGGAAACAATCCGGCAGACAATTCAGGATCGATCACCTATCTCAAACTCGAGTTTACAGGAGCCAAATCAAGTGCAGACGTAGAGCACAATGGGTTGACACTGAACGGAGTAGGTGACGGAACAAAAATTGAAAATATTTTCGTAATTGAGGGTGCGGACGACGCAATCGAATTTTTTGGTGGAACAGTAAATGTAAAAAATATACTCGCCGTTAATCCGGATGATGACATGTTTGATTTCACACAGGGTTACACCGGTACGCTCGAAAACGCTTACGGCATTTGGGAAGCAGGATATAGCAGCTCCGAATCAGATCCTCGCGGTATAGAGGCGGACGGCAACTGGGATGGTCTTACTCCCGACCAGCAAGGGCAATCTAACTTTAGAGTAATTAATATGACTATCGATCTGAAGTTGCCGTACAACACAACTGACGTAAAGAAGCAAATGCAAGATGCTATAAAAATACGTCGCGGCGCAAAGGCTACAATCACGAATGCCTTAATTAAGGGTACGGGAGCGGTACAAGATTTGGTTGATTTTACCGATGGAAAAGGTGCAGGTGATGCCACTTCGAATATAAATTTGACAAACCAATTGACTAACCCGATATTGGGGAAAAACACAAACGGAACCGGCATCGTAACATTCAGCGACAACAATACCGGCTGCGCGTCGAACATCTTCGCCTGGACAAGATATACAAACTTTTAATTTCGTAAATCAGATTGTCATAAAAAGGGATGCCGTTGGGCATTCCCTTTTTATGATAAATTTTATACAATAGAAAACGGCCTCGATATAAAAATTATTTCTTGACTTTTCAAATCATACGTTCGAATGAAAAAAAAATTATTAATCGTGCTTACTGCCATTACATGCTTTATTGCCATAGTCATCGCTCAAGACATACAAAGTAAAGCGTCTCCACGAATTTACGAAAACGGAGGATATTACTACGCCGATCCCAAACAAACACAGCTTTACACAGGCGATTACCGAGAATACTACGACAACGGAACAATTCGGCTCGAAATGCAGATAAAAAATGGCCTTCCGGAAGGCACATATGTGGTGTATTTCGAAAATCGAAAACCCAAAGAAATCCGTTCATATAAAGATGGTAAATTGCATGGATTGTGGAGAACGTATGACATTTCGGGTCAACTAATTTCGGAAGCTGAATACAAAAACGGCAAGAAACACGGGACATGGCGAATTTGGGACGAATTGGGAACACAACGCTATGAAATGAACTACAACGAAGGGGCGAAAACAGGTATTTGGCGTATGTGGAACGAAAAAGGAAATCTGGTGGACGAAAAAAAATATTGATTTCGAATGAAAGCCATCGAAAAATTCACAATTTCTTAACAATAATGTAACCGTTCTGTAACAATTATACTGAAACTTTGTACCGTAAAAAAACAGATTACAAATAAAAAAACATATTTATCGGGTTATGAAAACATTATTATCAATCTTTGCATCACTGCTGATTTCGTTCACCACTTTTGCAAACTCGGATGCGAATGACAAAACAGCAAAAAAAACAGCTGAAGAAGCCACTTCTGCGACTGTGTCGCTTGAAATTACCGGAAGTGTGATTGACAAGGCGAACAATGAAACATTGGCAGGCGTAGTTGTCTATGTAGATGGAGAAAAGGTGTACACGGATCTCGACGGAGTTTTCAGACTGAGCCGTCTCACTCCGGGAAAACATGAAGTAAAAGCAGAACTCATTTCGTACGAACCGTCTATCATGGAGATCGATGTTCGCAACAATAGCAATATCACAATCGAAATGAGTCAGCAATAATCTCTCTCTTCATTTTCTCTCTATGAATTACAAAAAAAGGTATGAATTGCATTCATACCTTTTTTTGTAATTTTGTGCCCATAACTTCTTGAAATATGGCACGCAAAAAATTATCACAAACACAAATTGTATCCATTATTCTTCTTTGGTTCGCATTGGTCATATACATTTTGCTCAACGCAGAAATTACAACCATGACCGTGATTTCCATTCTTTTTTCGGGTGCAATCGTCTTTATCCCGGTTTACAAAAATATAAGGAAATAAATCTTTTGCCATCATTTTTATATTTTACAGGCGATTTTTGTTTCGTTTTATAAATAAATTCGTATTTTTGCGATCGATTTCAATTATACTATTTATTTATTAAACTGAATTTAAATGAAGACATCAGAGGTTGTCTCTCAATTGAAAAGGCGTTTTCCTAACGAACCGGAGTACTACCAAGCAGTACAGGAGGTTCTCGAATCGATTGAAGATGTTTATAATGAACATCCTGAGTTTGAAAAAGCAAATTTGATTGAGCGATTGGTTATTCCCGACAAAATTCACTCATTTCGGGTTACATGGATCGACGATAGCGGTAAAGTGCAAACCAACATGGGTTATCGTATTCAGCACAACAACGCAATTGGTCCGTACAAAGGAGGCATTCGTTTTCACGCATCAGTATGCCCTTCTATCCTAAAATTCTTGGCGTTCGAACAAACATTCAAAAATGCACTCACCACACTTCCGATGGGAGGTGCCAAAGGTGGTTCAGACTTTTCGCCACGCGGTAAATCGGATGCCGAAATCATGCGATTCTGCCAGGCATTTGTCGAAGGTTTATGGAAAGTAATCGGGCCAAATATGGACGTTCCCGCGGGCGACATTGGTGTCGGCGGTCGCGAAATTGGGTACATGTTTGGCAAATACAAAAAACTTTCAGGCGAGTTCACCGGAACATTCACCGGAAAAGGCCAGGAGTTTGGCGGATCACTCATTCGTCCCGAAGCAACAGGCTACGGGAACGTATATTTTCTGTTGGAAATGCTCAAAACCAAAAATATCGACATCAAGGGTAAGAAATGCCTCGTTTCCGGTTCGGGTAATGTAGCACAATATACTTGCGAAAAATTGATACAATTGGGTGCAATTCCTGTTACTCTTTCCGATTCTGATGGATATATTTACGATCCGGACGGAATTACCGAAGAAAAGCTGAAATACGTGATGGAACTCAAGAATCTTTATCGCGGCCGAATTCGCGAATATGCAGAGGAGTACGGGTGCAAATATGTTGAAGGTGCACGTCCCTGGCACGAAAAAGGAGATATCGCTCTGCCATCAGCTACACAAAACGAAATCGACAGAAATGATGCTGAAGCATTGGTTGCCAACGGAGTATTTGCCGTTTCGGAAGGTGCCAATATGCCGAGTACCCCCGAAGCCGTAGATGTATTTCAAAAGAATAAAATTCTATATGCTCCGGGCAAAGCAGCCAATGCGGGAGGTGTATCGGTTTCGGGCCTCGAAATGACTCAAAACTCCGAACATTTCAGTTGGAGTGCCGAAGAAGTGGACAACAAGCTGAAATGGATCATGTCGAATATTCACGAAAATTGCGTGAAATATGGTACGGAAGAAGATGGTTATGTCAACTATGTGAAAGGCGCCAACATCGCCGGATTTATGAAAGTTGCAAAAGCCATGATGGGGCAAGGCATTCTATAAAAAAACATTTTTGGAATAATTAGAATAAATCAAAAAAGCGGCTATCCAACGCCGCTTTTTTCGTTAAATAGACAACGACAAATTTTTTTTATTCTGAGAATTGCCTTAATTTTGCAACTTCGAACATTAATGATGGTCCGGTAGCTCAGCTGGATAGAGCAACAGCCTTCTAAGCTGTGGGTCTTGGGTTCGAATCCCAACCGGATCACATTTATTTTAAGGCAGTTATCAATATATTTTTGATAGGTGCTTTTTTATTTTCTCACACAATTATCACACAATGTTTTTTTAAATTATTTCAATAGCAAAAAATGTTCCCCACATTTGCAGAAAAAAATTTACCCGATACGCGTGAGATCAATCTAAGTAATTCATCCATAAAAAATCGGATTCATTTAATAGCAATAACTTTGTCGCTCATAGCTACTTTTTTATTGAACTTGCCATCTATATATGCCCAGCAAGACACCTGGAGGGAGAAATTGGCTCAGCTTGCGGAAGATGAAGAGTTGGACGAATCAGCTATAGACAATATGTATGAGGAGCTTTCAAATCTCGAGAACAATCCGATTAACCTGAATACAGTATCGCGAGAGCAACTCGAACGATTTCCGCTTTTATCGTTCGAACAGGCAAGTTCATTGGCCGATTTCCTTGAAAAGAATCGCCCATTATATTCTGTTTACGAATTGCGAAATGTTCCTCGTCTCGATTACAACACCATTCAACTTATATTGCCGTTTTTCTATGTAGGCGAAACTTTGGCACAAAAGTCGCCGTCGATAGACAAAATAATAAAAAACGGTAAAAACGAAGTTCAGTTTCGATTCGATAAAACGCTCGATGAACGAGCCGGTTACGGAGATTTCTCGGATAGTATTCTCGCCAGGTATCCAAACCGAAAGTATCTGGGCGAGGATTTCTACACTTCGCTCAAATATTCGTTTTCCTATCGCGATAAGATTCAAACCGGCCTTGTTGCCGAAAAAGATGCCGGCGAACCATTTTTCAAAGCCGATAACAGAAAAGGATACGATCACTATGGGTTTCACTTTGTGTTGCGAGATATGGGCATTGTTAAAACACTCACTCTCGGCGACTATCGGATGAGTTTCGGACAAGGGCTTATTTTGAACAACAATTTTTCTACACCCAAATCGTGGACGTCGGGCAACCTCATCGCACGAACGATGGAACCAAAGCGGCATTTTTCGACTGCCGAAAGCGGATATTTTCGCGGAGCAGCTACTGCCGTCGAAATCCGAAACACGACGATTACCGCTTTCTATTCAAATCAATATATCGACGCCAACATCTCTTCTGATGGAGAGATAACTTCGCCGAAAACCGACGGATATCATCGCGTTCCGTTGGATACCGCCAAGCGCAACAATACACACGAAGAGGTGATGGGAGCCAATGTAAATTATCGGACAGAGCATTTTCAGGTAGGAGCAAGTGGCATTTATTATCGATTCAATCGAAATTACAATCCCACACCTCGCGATTACAATCTGTATTATTTTCGTGGACGTGAAAACAGTAACTTCAGTATCGATTATTCCTACCGGTTTTCTCGATTCGTTTTTGGAGGCGAAACCGCTTTTTCGCAAAATGGCGCCATTGCAGCGCTCAACTCCTTGCAATATTTGCCAAATTCACCTCGATTGGGAACTGTTTCGCTTTCGTATCGCAACTATTCCAAATCCTATCAGGCGCTTTACGGACAGGCATTTTCCGAAAGCAGCATTCAAAACGAACAAGGACTTTATTTGGGTGCTACGATTTATCCGATATCAAAACTAAACGTTCAAACCTACATCGATTTCATTCGTTATCCTTATCTCCGATACAATGTGGATGAGCCTTCGCGTGCTATCGATTTGTATGCGGATGCCGAGTATTCGTTTTCACGTAATTCGCAATTCGAGCTCCGCTATAAACTCAAACAAAAAGAAAAAAATACAACCTATCCCAATGAAAATTCGACTTGGGTTTTGCCTTATGTAACCCACAAACTGAGGATGCGATATTCCCTGACACTCAACGACGGCTGGAATTTCCGAACCAATGTCGATGGTGTGATGTATCAGGTGCAATATTTCCCGCGTGAGAGAGGATGGATGATTTCTCAAAATGTCGGATATAAGAGTTCAAAGAGGTGGCAAAGCGATTTTTATGCCGGATACTTCGATACCGACAGTTACAATTCGCGCGTTTATTCCTACGAACGAAATCTGTTAAACACGTTTTACATGCCATCGTTCTATGGCAACGGAATCCGATTGGCGCTGTCGGCTAAATATCGGCTGATTGCTAATCTGACAATAGCAATCAAGGGTGGATATTCTCGCTATTTCGATCGCGATGTGATTGGTTCGAATACGGAACAAATCGACGGAAATCATCGCACCGATATTTTTACTTATCTGAAATGGCAATTTTGAAATCGAACTCTCCCTACTTTTCTTCCGATTTCCTAACTCCCAAATTGAAGACAACATCTTCAGCTTCGCAATTTTTTGTGTAATTTTGTCGAAAATAGAGATTCGTTCATGCCAACTTCCATTCTGCAAATCGACAGCCTCAGCAAAAGTTTCGGAGAAAGAGTGTTGTTTCGCGACATTACCTTCGGCATAGCCGAAGGCGACAAAATCGGCCTAATAGCCCCCAATGGTGCAGGAAAAACAACACTACTCAACATCATTGCGGGAAGAGAGCCTTTCGACAGCGGGAGTGTAACTTTTAAAAATGACGTCAGGGTAGCGTATCTCGAACAGTCGCCAGGCTTCGATCCTCAACTCACGGTTTTGCAAGCCTGCTTTGCAAGCGGCAACGAGGCAGCTCTAACTATCGCACGCTACGAACAAATTATTGCTTCAGACAATCACGAACAGCTCGATGAGGAGCTCGCGCAAATGGATTTGTTGAAGGCCTGGGATTATGAGCAGCGAATCAAACAGGTGCTCTCGCAGTTGAAAATAACGCGTGTGGATCAAAAGGTGGGAGAATTGTCGGGAGGACAAATCAAACGGGTTGCATTGGCAAATGTGCTGATTTCGGAACCCGACCTTATCATTCTCGACGAGCCTACCAATCATCTCGACCTTGAAATGGTGGAATGGCTTGAGGATTATCTCTCTCGTAATTCTCTCAGTTTGTTGATGGTTACCCACGACCGGTATTTTCTCGATCGGGTGTGCTCGCAGATATTGGAAATCGATCAACAACAAATATTTTCTTACAAAGGCAATTATGCCTATTATCTGGAAAAACGCGATGAACGATTGTCAGCACAAACTGCCGAAGCGGATCGGGCAAACAATTTGATGCGTAAGGAGCTCGACTGGATCAGACGCCAGCCGCAGGCGCGCGGCACCAAAGCCAAATATCGCATCGATGCTTTCCATGAGCTTGAAGAAAAGGCCAAACGTCGGCGAAATGAAGATTCTATTCGTCTCGCAACAAAAGGTTCGTACATTGGCAACAAAATTTTCGAAGCAAAACATGTTACGAAGGACTTTGGTGATGTTGCCATCACACACGATTTCAATTACATTTTTTCGCGATACGAAAAGATGGGAATCGTGGGTAACAACGGCACCGGTAAAAGTACTTTTGTGAAGATGCTTCTTGGGTTGGAAAAGCCCGACAGCGGCAGTTTCGACATCGGAGAAACGGTTAATTTCGGATACTATAGTCAGGAAGGATTACAATTCGATGAGCAGATGAAGGTGATTGATGTAGTGCAGGATATTGCCGAAGTCATCGACTTGGGTAATGGCAACCGACTGACCGCATCGCAATTTCTGCAGCATTTTCTGTTTACGCCCGACAAACAACATAATTATGTGTATAAATTGAGTGGCGGAGAAAAGCGGCGACTGCATCTTTGTACGGTGCTGATCAAAAATCCTAATTTTCTCGTGCTCGACGAACCGACAAACGATTTGGATATCGTAACCTTAACCATTCTCGAAGATTATTTGCATTCGTTCAAAGGTTGTCTCATCGTGATTTCTCACGATCGTTATTTCATGGACAAAGTGGTGGATCATTTGCTTATTTTTCACGGCAATGCCCAAATTCAGGATTTCCCGGGAAATTATTCGCAATATCGCACGTGGAAGAGCCTTCAGTCTAAATCTGAATTGGAGGCCAAAACGTCCGAAAATTCTGAAAAACAAAGCGAAAACAGAAAAGCACCGGTCATCAAAACCAAACTTACTTTCAAGGAAAAACGCGAATTTGAGCAACTCGAACAAGAAATTGAGTCGCTCGAACTCGAAAAAGCTCAACTCACCTCGGATTTATCTTCAGGCCAACTTTCGTCGGATCTGTTGATTCAGGCTTCTAACCGCATCTCGGAACTTATTCGTTTGATAGACGAAAAAACTACCCGTTGGTTGGAATTAAGCGAATTTGAGTAATCCAACTATTTAGAAAGCATATAAATAGCCGCTTTATTGTTTCACTCTGAGTAATACTTCGCTTCTTTTCGTTATTTTTGTCAATCACAGTATCTAATCAACTCTTTAAATAATCAAAAGACATGAATAGTATTAAAGGAACACAAACAGAAAAGAATCTCTTGAAATCGTTTGCAGGAGAATCTCAGGCCCGTATGCGCTACACATTTTTCGCAAAACAGGCTCAAAAAGACGGATACGAACAAATTGCAGCAATTTTTCTTGAAACAGCCGATCAGGAAATGACGCACGCAAAAAGAATGTTTCGTTATCTGGAGGGAGGAATGGTTGAAATCACGGCATCCTATCCTGCAGGCGTTATTGGCTCGACGCTCGAAAACTTGGCGGAAGCCGCTGCCGGCGAAAAAGAAGAATGGACGGAACTTTATCCTCACTTTGCCGACGTAGCCGAACAGGAAGGATTCAAAGAAATTGCGACAATGTATCGCATGATTGCCAAAGCCGAAAGCACGCACGAAGAGCGGTATCTTAAATTGCTCGATCGCGTGAAAAACGGAACCGTTTTCACACGCGACACCGAAATCGAGTGGCAATGCCGTCATTGCGGATATATCTATGTGGGCAAGACGGCTCCGAAAACTTGTCCGACATGTCTGCATCCGCAAGCTTATTTCCAACCGAAAAATGATACCTATTTTTAGTAGGTAAAACCGTATTTTTCGAAAAAACGCATCTCTCGACAGGAGGTGCGTTTTTAGTTCCTGAAAATTCATATCTTTCACTTTTAAAATTGAATTAGGATGACTACAGAAGATATTTTTGCACGTGTCGAGTTGCTGGTGGGTGAAGAATGCTTCCGGGCTTTGCAATCGAAAAAGGTAATTCTTTTTGGCGTAGGTGGCGTTGGAAGTTGGTGCGCCGAAGGACTGGTCAGAAGCGGAATTTCGCATCTTACGCTTGTCGATTCCGATCGTGTCGCACCGGCAAATATCAATCGGCAGTTGCCGGCAACTACCCGAACCATCGGGCGATTGAAAGTGGACGTGCTGAAAGAACATTTTCTCGAAATCAATCCCGAAGCCGAAATCATTACCATTCCTCAAATTTACGGCAGTGAAACATCTTCGTCCTTTCATCTCGACGAATACGATTATATCGTCGATGCCATCGATTCACTTCAACATAAGGCGCATCTTTTGACTGAAGCTTCCAAGACTGAGGCAACGGTTTTTTCGTCGATGGGTGCTGCATTGAAGATTGATCCACAACGCATTCGAGTTGCCGAGTTTTGGAAAGTGAAAGGATGTCCGTTGGCGGCAGCTTTAAGACAAAAAATACGAAAAGGCGAAGAAATGCTTCACAAAAAAATCCTTTGCGTGTATAGTGACGAGATTGCCGAAAATCGTGGGGGAAACAGTGTCAAAGAAAATGCTGGAGAAGGTGGCAGTTTCTACAAACCTACTTTCAATGGTACATTGGTTCATATTACCGCCATTTTCGGCTTCACCCTTTCGGGATTGGTAGTCCAGGATGTAATGGCGAGGAATGGTTAAAATACATCCTCCTGAGGGAAGAAGTCAGACCTTAATAATTATTATGTCGGGCTACTAATTGTTCATGGAATCACCTACAATTTTACCGATTGTTCCGATACATTCCAGCCTTCGATTGCCAATTTGCAATTCTTCGATTTCGACTTGTCCACATCCAATTCAATCATTCTTTTTTCACCCGGAAGAAGAGTGAAATAATTTTCGGAAAAATAAGCCGGAAGAAACAACTCGTTATTTTCGTCCAACACTTTCAGACGAATAAAGAAAGCCGTTTCTCTGCCGGGATTTGAAACAATGATATGTCGAGTCTCATTGGCCTTTCGATCGATTTTGAGGGACAGGTGCGTAGTTTTCAGCTCATTCAGTTTTTCGTATGAACGAGGAGTATTAGTCAACCAGTAGAAATTTTCATCGATAGGTGAGCCATCTTTCTCCAATCGCAATCGGAGGAAATAGATATTTTTCGAAATGGGAAGTTTCAGCTGATCGATGTTGTCAACTTTTCCGGAAGTAATGTTCACAGTGTGTTTATCTCGAGAAAGCAATCGTCCGTGCAGGTCGAATAATTCCACGGTTGCCTTTGCTCCGAACACATCCATCGCCGTTTGATTGAGCACGCATATCGACGAATCGTTCAGATTCAATTGAATATGTATCGGTGCAGCAGCATGTTTGTAACCGAAGTAACCGCCATTGCAATCGAGATAATAATCGTAGAACGAACCACGCAAGGCTGTCCATGGGTTTTGATTTTTCCATACAAGCATCCCGGAATACCAATCCCACATTTTGTAGTTGAAGGCTTCCTGCAAGGCCCTATACTGTTCATATTGAACTATCTGCGTTTTGAAACAAAAATCCCGAATATTTTTTACTTTACCGTATCTGTCGGGAAAATTGCGCAAAGGCAGATATTTATGATAATCCCAAGTGGCTGTGAGAGCCGAATCGATAGGTGGAATCATCTCGTTTGCTGGGATAATCTTTTTTAAACCTTCATAATTTGGAATCCCGATTGATCCGGTCTCGGGATTGAAAGGAAACGAACGGGTTTTGAAAATTTCTTCGGGTTCACGAATTCCGTAAGGACCATCGCCAACTCCGCCGATCGAGTTTGTGGAAAGATGAGGCGAAGTAGATTTATCGAGAAAAAATCTTTTTGGGTCGTATTTGGGTAAGATGTCGTTTTGCAAGGCTTCGAGAATATCTTTTGGAGGATAAGTTTCGTTGCCGCCACACCAGAGATAGAGGCTGGGGTGGTTTCGCAACATTTTCACCTGATCCGATACCGATTCGAGAAATAGGGAATGATTGTCCGGATAAGCTTTTCGGCGTGCCTGTGAATCACGTTTGGTAGGATCTTTCCATTCGCCGTTACAATCGCCCGTTATCCAAAGGTCTTGCCAAACCAAAATTCCGTATTTGTCGCAGGCTTCGTAGAATTCCGGACGTTCGGTCAGTCCACCTCCCCACACGCGAATCATATTCATGTTCATTCCGGCATGAAGACGGATCTCGGCTTCATAGCGTTCTTTCGACAATCGAAGCAAGGCATCTGAAGCAATCCAGTTTCCACCTTTAATAAATACTTTCTGACCGTTGACCGTGAAAACCTGTGCCTTAATATTCGTATCAAAATAATTGCCGGTCTCACGAATGCCGATTTTGGCGTTTTCCGAATCACTCGTTCTACCGTTTGTTACGAAAGAAAAAGAAATAAGATAGAGGGGTTGTTTGCCCATTCCGTTCGGCCACCAGAGTTGAGGATTGTTCACCGTTATTTCGGGTATAGATATCAATCGCATTTCCAACGGATTGATTGTTACGTCGCTGTCGTAAGTTTTTCCGTCGAATTCGACAACTAATTTTCCCCGAACGATTTCTTTCGATGTGTTTTTCACTTCGATAGAAGCTTTCACAAAAGCAGGCGACTGTTGTCCGCCCGGAACTCTTATGCCAGGCACGGAGGTTTCGATATACGGATTTTGAAGATCCGCAGGGCCGGTAATTTCCACAGAAACCTGATCCCAAATTCCCGTATTCCGATCGGGTATTGGGCAAATCCAATCCCAACCTGCAGTAAACTGCATGGTAACGTTTCGGGCAATTGTACCATCTCCACCTTGTCCGCGTGTGGCGTCACCCACAGGATCAGGTGGCGCAACCCATATGGCAAGCTTGTTAAGGTGTCCTTTTTTTATAAAAGGTGTGATATTGTATTTTTCACGCAAATACATGCCTTCGTGCGTTTGGGTGTTGACGCGATGGCCGTTCAAAAAGATTTCGGCGAAATAATTGAGCCCTCTGAATTTAAGCCATATTTGCGAATCATTTTGCATTTCAGGCAATTCGAATTCGTTGAAAAACCAGTATGTATATTCGTCGCGTCCGACATCATGAACATCCGGGATTTGCTTGTTGTTCAGTCCGAAAAATGGGTCGGGTATCAATTTGTTGTGAAGCAACGTCGTGAAAATCGTTCCGGGCACTATGGCGTCGAGCCATCCCGAGGGTATAAAGGCAGAATCGGTAAGGATTGTTCCGTCAGGTTGGACTTTGGAGGCCATTTGGGCTTTCCAACCCGAGTTGAGCATTATTTCGGTTTGTTGCCCGTGAATTGAAAACAAAAAAAACAGAAATAAAACAAAAAGAATAGCATATTTTTTCATCGGTACTGTTTTATTAGATTCTGTAAATCAATGAGTCGAAACTCTCGCCTATAAAAAGCGAAAATCATTATTTTATCTGGTCAAATCCTTTTCCATAAACGCCAACAACATTGCTTTGCGAGATGAAGGCATTTTCGTCGATGCTTTTCACAAGCCGGAAAATAGACGTGGACTCGGTTTTACGGGCAAGCACGATAAGTACCTTTTGTGGTTGTTTCGAATACCAACCCATTCCATCGAGCACGGTGCAGCCTCGATGAAGTTCGGTGTTGATGTGCGAAGCAATTTCATCGAATTTCTGCGAGAAAATGATAAATTGAACCGATTGCCGGGCACCGTTGATCACCATATCGGCCGTGTAGTACATCACCGAAATCACAATCAATCCATAAATGATCTTTTCGAGGCTGTGAAACAGCAGGAAAGAACTGCAGACGATAAAAAAATCCACATAAAGCAATCCGCGTCCCATGCTAATGTACTTGTATTTGGTAATAATGGCGCCGATGATATCGGTCCCGCCCGTACTAGCATTCATCGAATACACCAGCCCAAGGCCCATACCGCAACAAACAGCGCCGATGATACTTGCCATTAGCGGATCGGCATGGATGAGAGGCTCGGTAATCATTTGCTCGGCAACTCCCATCAAAACGGTAATGCCGATAACGCCATAAAGGGATTTCAAAACGTAATTCTTCCCCAGAATGAACCATGCGATCACCATCAGAATGGCATTAACAAACAAAAAAGTTGCCGCGACCGGGATGCGAAAAGCATATTTCAATAGCACGCTCACTCCGCCCAACCCGCCGGCTACGATTTGATTGGGTATAATGAAGCCGTTGATCCCCACTGCAAAAAGCACCAATCCGATGGTAATTGTAATGTAATCTTTCCAATAGAAAGATTTAAGGTAATTCGTTTCTTTGGCCATTATTGCAAAATGTTGTAAATTAATTTTATACCACTACATTCACAATTTTCTTGGGAACAACGATAATTTTCTTGGGCGATTTTCCTTCGAGCCATTTCTGTGAATTGGGATGAGCAAGAACAGCCACTTCGATTTGCTCTCGTGTGGCGTCAGCCTGAAAATCGAGGGTGAATCGTGATTTCCCATTGAACGAAATCGAATAAGTGAATATGTCCTCCTTCAGATACGATTCGTCAAACGAAGGCCAAACAGCATCGCACACCGAGGTTTCGTTGCCCATTAAATGCCACAATTCCTCCGAAATGTGGGGAGCGAAAGGTGAGAGGCAAATCACAAAATCGGTTAGTACGGAACGGTTTCGACATTTGAGCGACGAAAGTTCGTTGGCGCAAATCATGAAGGCTGAAACAGCCGTATTGAATGAAAATGTTTCAATGTCCGACGTAACCTTTTTGATGAGTTTATGAATCGACTTCAATTCGTCGCGTGTCGGTTCCGAATCCTGTAAAGCGAGTTTGTCTCCTTCAAAAAAGAGATTCCAAAACCGGCGAAGGAATCGGTAAACTCCGTCGATGCCGTTTGTATCCCACGGCTTGGATTGTTCCAATGGCCCGAGAAACATTTCATATAATCGTAAGGTGTCGGCTCCATAACTTTCGACAATATCGTCGGGATTTACCACATTGAACATCGACTTCGACATCTTTTCCACTGCCCATCCACAAATATATTTACCGCCTTCGAGAATAAATTCGGCAGTTTTATATTCGGGATTCCAATTACGAAAAGCTTCAATGTCGAGCACATCGTTATGCACAATATTCACATCTACGTGAATAGGGGTAACATCGTATTTATCTTTCAGGTTGAACGAAACAAATGTATTGGTTCCCTTGATACGATATACGAAATTGCTTCGTCCCTGAATCATTCCCTGATTGACGAGTTTTTTGAATGGCTCTTCTTCGCAGGAAATACCCAAATCGAAAAGGAATTTGTCCCAAAAGCGGCTGTAAATCAAATGCCCTGTAGCATGTTCGGTGCCTCCAACATAGAGATCGACATTACGCCAATATTCGTCTGCATTTTTCGAAACCAATGCTTCGTCGTTATGCGGATCCATATAGCGGAGATAATAGGCCGAAGATCCTGCAAATCCAGGCATTGTGTTCAATTCCAGCGGATACCCGTCTTTGGTTTTCCAATTTTTGGCACGGCCAAGTGGCGGTTCGCCCGTTTCGGTAGGCAAGAACTTGTCCACCTCAGGCAATTCGAGAGGCAGCTCGCTCTCGTCGAGTGTATAAGGCATCCCATCCTTGTAATAAATCGGAAACGGTTCTCCCCAATATCGCTGACGCGAGAAAATAGCATCGCGCAAGCGGTAGTTAACTTTGCGGTATCCCAGTCCGCGATTTTGTATTTCGTCGATCGCTCTCGGAATGGCTTCTTCCACGGTTAGTCCGTTCAAAAAGCCGGAATTTGTCATGACGCCCTCCTTGGCATCAAAACTCTCTTCCGATACGTCGCATCCTTCGATAAGGGGAACGATTGGCAAATCGAAATGTTTGGCAAAAGCGTAGTCGCGACTGTCGTGTGCCGGAACGGCCATGATGGCGCCTGTTCCATAACCGGCGAGTACGTAATCCGAAATCCAAATCGGAAGTTTCTCCCCAGTAAAAGGGTGAATGGCATACGCACCCGAAAAAACGCCGCTCACCGACTTGTCGGCAATGCGTTCGCGTTCGGTTTTCTTTTTTGTTTTCTCGATATAAGCCTGAACGGCTTCGCGATACTCATCGGTGGTAAGTTGTCCCACCAGCTCGCTTTCGGGTGCAAGCACCATGAATGTGACCCCGAAAATGGTGTCGGCACGTGTCGTGAAAATATCGAAAGATGAACCGTTCGAAGTGTTAAAGCGGATGATGGCACCCTCGCTTCTGCCGATCCAATTGCGTTGAGTATCTTTCAGTGAATCGGTCCATTCGATCGTTTCAAGTCCGTCGAGCAGGCGTTGTGCATAAGCCGAAACGCGCAAGCACCACTGACGCATTTTCTTTTGTTCCACAGGATAGCCACCTCGAATGGAAACTCCTTCGCTCACCTCGTCGTTGGCAAGCACTGTCCCCAGTTGAGGGCACCAGTTTACCATCGTATCGCCGAGATAAGCTATTCGGTAATTCATCAGAATTTGCTGTTGTTCCTTTTCCGATTTCGAATTCCATTCTTCGGCCGTAAACTCCAGTGGCTCGGTGCAAGCTGCGTTCAATCCGGATGTTCCCTGTCGCGAAAACTGTTCCACCAGTTCGCTTATCGGGCGGGCTTTTTTAAGTCGATTATCATAATACGAATGAAACATTCGGATGAATGCCCATTGGGTCCATTTGTAGTATTTGGGATCGCAGGTTTGTATCTCGCGACTCCAATCGAAAGAAAATCCGATTTTGTCCAGCTGTTCGCGATAGCGGGCAATATTTTTTTGAGTCGTAATGGCCGGATGTTGGCCGGTTTGTATGGCATACTGTTCGGCGGGAAGGCCAAAGGCATCGTAACCCATGGGATGCAGTACGTTAAAACCTCGCAATCGTTTGTAGCGCGAAAAAATATCCGATGCTATATATCCGAGTGGATGCCCCACATGCAGACCGGCACCCGAAGGATAGGGAAACATGTCGAGCACGTAGTATTTTGGTTTTGAAGGGTCTTCCGTTACTTTATAGGTCTGATGTTCGATCCAATATTGTTGCCATCGTTTTTCTATTTCTCCGAAATTGTATTCCATTGCTAAACAGTTTTTTTAAAACAGCTGCAAAGGTAGTAAAACTTCTTAAGTTCGAGAAGTAAAAATCAGGCTTTTACGAGGGATGAAAATTCAGTTTGAAAGTATGTTGTAAATCTTAGTTTTGATACATTTTTTCGATAATATCGGCTCTGTTTTCGAGGATGACTTTTCGGCGCAGTTTAAGTGTATTGGTCAATTCGCCTGATTCCATCGTGAAAGGCTGTGCTAAAAGTGTAAAACGTTTTATCTTTTCGTATGACGTAAAATCGGCTTGTTTCATTTCCACCCGTTCGTAGATAAAAGATTCGATGTCGGGATTTGCAATCAAATCCTCGTCGGAAGTATAAGGAATGCCCTGTTTTTCGGCATATTCGCGAAGCGCTGCAAAGTTGGGGACGATGAGAGCGCTCACAAACTTCCGCTCATTGCCGATAACGGCTATCTGATCGATATATTTGTCCTCGCCTATTCGTGTTTCGATCATTTGCGGAGCAATGTATTTGCCATTGGATGTTTTGTACAAATCCTTGATTCGATCGGTGAGGACAATCTCATTGTTCTCGGTCAGATAACCGGCATCGCCTGTTTTGAAATAACCGTCGTCGGTGAAAACGGCTTTGGTTTCGTCCGGTTTGTTGTAATAACCTTTCATCACGGTTTTGCCTTTTACCAAAATCTCGTTGTTTTCTCCAATTCGCACGTCCACTTCGGGCATTACTTTCCCGACAGTACCGATCGTGAACCCTATATGCGGAAAACAACTCACCGTGGCCGTAGTTTCCGATAGCCCGTATCCGTAAATCAAATGCACATCGATGGATTGCATAAATTCGTTGATCATATCGGACAAAGGAGCTCCGGCAACGGGAAAAAAATTCCCGCGATCGATTCCAACAATACGTTTGATAATGAAGAAAACAGTATTTTTATACAGGAAAAATTTCAGCGAATTTCCTATGGTAGCTTTTTCCCCTTTGTTCCGATATTCGAGGTTATGCTTTCGCCCGGTTTTTACGGCATCTTTGAGCAACCATTTCATAATTCCCGGATAAGATTCAATCTGATCTTGCACGCCTTCGTACACTTTTTCCCAAAAGCGAGGGACGCTGCACATCAGAGTAGGTCGAACCTGACAAAGATTTTCCTGAATCTTTGTAGGATCTTTGTTGATTGCGATTGCAATTCCCTTTTCTATACACAGATACGTCCATGCTTTTTCGAAAATATGGGTGAGAGGCAAAAAACACATCGAAACATCCCTGTCGGAATATTCCGTGAGTCGCATTTCGTGAATTTTGAAAGCTTGTAAGTAATTTTCGTGTGTCAGCATCACACCTTTAGGTTCACCGGTAGTTCCCGATGTGTAAATGATAGTGGCCAAATCGGCGTTTTTTAGCTGCTTGAGGCGAATATTCACCATTGCCTCCGATTCCGAAGTTTCGCCTGCCGCCACGAAAACATCGAAATAAACAGACGTTTTATCTTCCGGATGCAAAACCACCTTGCGATCGAAAACAATAAGACGCTCTATCATCCCGGCGTCGCGTTGCACTTTGTAAGCATTGTTGTATTGAAATTGTTCACCCACGAAAACGAGTTTTATCCCGGCATCATTGGTTATATAATCCACTTGCGATGGCGAAGCAGTAGCGTAAATCGGCACCATCACGGCCCGGTTGGCAAATGCGGCAAAATCGGTAATTAGATATTTTTCCATATTCTGCGAATAAATGCCGATGTTGTCGCCCGGAAGAATACCTAATTCTGCCATAGCTCGTGCAGCTTTCAAAACTTTGTCGGCAAGCTCCGACCATGACATGTTTCGCCATTTGCCTTCCTCAGACTGATATTTAATTTCGGTACGGTTTTTATATTTCGATGCTTGTTTGAAAACGATTTCTCCCAAATGATGGATTTCCATTGCAATAACTGTTTACAAATTCAAAGATAGAATTAATCTTGAACTTTTAGCTATGATCAGGATGGAAAAGCGAAAATATTTCGATGCAAGAACCAAAAATAAAGATTTACGTTATATAACGGGTTGCAATTACGAAATGCTTTTGCAAATAATTTACTTAACAAGCTCTAAACTCGGAGTTTAATTAACTACACTTAACTTGCAACCTGTTCATGGTACGGATCTTTGACTATATCTTTGTATCGCTTATGAAAAGTAAAGATTACATATTGATATTGCTCTTGGTGATGCTTTTGCCTCTAAAATCGATGGCACAGTATTATTATGCATCAAATACTGAGGGAGATACAAAAACTCGCTCCAAAGTTTATCTCATGCCGAATGTCTATCCGGCCGTATTGATAGATGGCGACACGGTGGCATGTATGCAACTTTTTGATTTCATCAAATATTCGCCGGTTCGATTCCGCTCTCAGAAAGAAGTAGTTCAATACAACAAACTCATTCGCGATGTAAAAAAGACATTGCCTTATGCTAAGGAAATATCAAACATCATTATCGAAACGTACGAATACATGGAAACACTTCCCAACGACAAGGCTCGTCAGAAACATCTGGAAGCGATGGAGAAATACCTATATGATGCATACAAACCAAAGATGAGTAAACTAACACGTTCGCAAGGGCAATTATTAATCAAATTGGTTGACCGCGAAACAAATACATCGTCATACGGCATTATCGATGCTTTCATGGGAAGTTTCAAAGCATGGTCGTATAACTTATTTGCCAATATATTCGGCAATAGTCTGAAAGCAAGATACGATCCCTTCGGAGAAGATCGACTTACGGAACGCGTATGCGTTCTGGTGGAACAGGGAGCGATTTAATCAATCGCTCTTTTTTTATAGGACACAATTTTGACCAACCTTTTGTTGTCTCTACTTTGAATTCAAACGCTATCGGGTTCTATTCTTCCGAGATAATGGCTACCGGTATTTTCTCGTTGCACTGCGCAGACAATCTTCGAACCTTTGCTCGAAAACTTGCAACTTTCTGCTTGCAATTTTTCTCTCGTTGATTGATGAAGGCGAATTTCATCAGTCTTTGTCTCAATTGAAAATTATCATGTATTTTTGTATCCAATTTTTTCAAAGAATATTGCCCGAATGAAATTAGATATATTGAAAGCATATCAACCTGCATTGTTTGTTGCTCTGCAGGATTATAATCGAGAAAAATTTACCGCAGATCTGCTTGCCGGCGTAATCGTCGGTATAGTGGCACTTCCTTTGGCGATAGCTTTCGGTATCGCATCGGGGGTTTCTCCCGAGAAAGGAATTTATACCGCAGTCATCGCAGGATTTATCGTATCATTCCTTGGTGGAAGCAATGTTCAGATTGGTGGGCCTACAGGTGCTTTCATTGTCATAGTTTACGGAATCGTCGAAAATTATGGAGCAGAAGGACTGGCCATCGCAACTGTTTTGGCGGGAATCATGCTTCTTTTGATGGGATTTCTCAAACTCGGATCTGTTATCCAGTACATACCCTACCCGATAGTCGTAGGTTTTACTTCGGGCATCGCTCTCACTATTTTTTCCACTCAAATCAACGACTTGTTTGGATTGGGAATAGAAAAAATTCCATCGGATTTTTTTCAAAAGTGGACTTCTTATTTTCAACATTTTAATCAAATCAACTTGTGGGCAGCCTTGATTGGTATAGTCAGCATCATCATTATACCGGGAACTACTAAAATATCGAAGAAAATCCCGGGATCGCTTGTTGCGCTAGTTGTTATGACAGTAGGAGCATTTCTGTTAAAAAAATATTTTGGAATACAAGGAATTGAAACCATTGGGGACAGATTCACTATCGATAGTCGATTGCCCGAATTTAAACCTGTCGGACTGGATTTGACGAGCGTAAGAACACTTTTTCCGTCAGCATTCACAATCGCTATGCTGGGTGCTATCGAATCTCTCCTCTCGGCTACGGTAGCTGATGGTGCCACAGGTCAAAAACATAATTCGAATATGGAGTTAGTAGCCCAGGGAGCAGCCAATATTGTTACGCCTTTTTTTGGAGGAATTCCGGCCACGGGAGCCATTGCCCGAACAATGACCAACATCAACAACGGAGGAAAAACGCCCGTAGCAGGGATCATTCATGCTATTGTGCTTTTATTTGTTGTTTTGTTTTTGGGTGATCTTACTAAACATATTCCGATGGCCTGCCTTGCGGGAATCTTAGTAATAGTTTCGTACAACATGAGCGAGTGGAGAATTTTTGTTGCTCAAGCAAAACAATCAAAATCCAATCTGGCCGTACTAATCACGACTTTCACCCTTACAGTGGTTTTCGACCTGACGATCGCTATTGAGATAGGTTTGTTGCTGGCGGTATTTCTTTTTCTCAAGCGAGTTTCCGAGAGTACTCGAATTTCTGTTATTTCCGATAAGCTTGATCTTTCGAAAGAAACCGAGTCAAAAATAATTCATCCTGAAAAAGACATCCTGCATATACCTAAAAATGTGGATGTATATGAAATTGAAGGCCCTTTTTTCTTTGGCGTGGCAACAGGGTTCGACGAATTGATGAGGGAACTTGGCGAAAGACCACAAATACGAATAATCAGAATGCGAAAGGTACCGTTTATCGATTCAACCGGATTGAAGAATCTTGAAGACCTTTGCAAAAATTCACGAAAAGAAAAAATACAGGTTATTCTTTCGGGTGTAAACGATCAGGTTCGTTCAAGTCTTTACAAATCGAATATTCCATCCATTATCGGAGATGATAACATATGTTCTGATATACATCTGGCTCTCGAAAGAGCACGTTTGCTTTCTGCCCGGAAAAATAATTCACATTCAACAGAAAATTGATTTCAAATAAAACAACATATCGACTCACCGACTGGTTGCCTACGACAAAAAAAGAAATGGAACTTCGTGGGTGGGACTATCTGGACGCCATCATTTTCTCGGGCGATGCCTACATCGACCATCCTTCGTTTGGTGCGGCAGTCATCGGACGACTGCTCGAACGTGAAGGCTTGCGTGTGGCAATTGTCCCTCAACCAAATTGGCGCGACGATTTGCGAGACTTTCGCAAATTGGGCGTACCACGACTGTTTTTCGGAGTTTCGGCCGGCGTGATGGATTCGATGATCAACCATTACACAGCCAACAAGCGATTGCGATCGAACGACGCTTACACTGCCGATGGCAAAACAGGAATGCGCCCTGACAGGGCAACCATTGTCTATTGCAATATTTTGAAAAAACTGTTTCCCGAAGTACCTATCGTTTTGGGGGGAATCGAAGGTTCACTTCGTCGCATCACCCATTACGACTATTGGGACGACAAACTGCACAAAAGTATTTTGATGGATACGGGCGCCGATATTTTGGTGTATGGCATGGGCGAGTTACCGCTCCGGCAGATTGTAAGCGAGTTGAAAACCGGGAAAAAAATCGGTGAAATTACCGATATTCCCCAAACGGCGATCGCAAGGCCTAAAAATGCCATTCCACTAAACCCATTCGATGAAGAAATACGTCTTTATTCACATGAAGAATGCTTGAAAGATAAAATCAAACAGGCAAAAAACTTTCGCATCGTCGAAGAACAATCCAACCGCATTCATGCAGCCCGCATCTTGCAGGATGTGAATGATGCAACAATTGTGGTGAATCCGCCATTCCCGCCTATGAGCGAAAAAGAGATCGATGCTTCGTTTGATTTGCCCTACACTCGCCTACCCCATCCAAAATACAAAGACAAGCACATTCCGGCCTACGAAATGATTAAGTTTTCGGTAAATACGCATCGGGGATGCTTTGGTGGTTGCGCTTTTTGTACGATTTCGGCGCATCAGGGAAAATTCATCGCTTCGCGATCAAAAAAATCGATTCTCGAGGAAGTGAAAAAAATTTCTGCAATGCCCGATTTCAAAGGATACCTAAGCGATTTGGGCGGCCCGTCGGCAAATATGTATCGAATGGCAGGCAAAGACTTGTCGGTGTGCGAAAAATGTAAAAAGCCCTCGTGCATTTTTCCCCGAATCTGCCCAAACCTCAACACCGATCATTCCGATTTGCTCGATATTTACCATGCAGTGGACGAAATGCCCGAAATTAAAAAATCCTTCATCGGAAGCGGCATTCGCTATGATTTATTGATCCATCGCGGCAAAGATGAGAAAGCAAATGCAGCCGCCGAAAAATATACAGTCGAACTCATCCGAAACCATGTTTCGGGAAGGTTGAAAGTTGCTCCGGAGCATACTTCGGACAAGACACTCAACATCATGCGTAAACCTCCGTTCGAGCAGTTTTTCCGACTGAAAAAAATTTTTGACGATACCAACAAAAAATATCATCTCAACCAGCAATTAATTCCCTATTTCATCTCGTCGCATCCCGGTTGCACCGAAGAGGATATGGCCGAACTTGCCGTCATTACCAAAAATCTGAACTTCAAGCTCGAGCAAGTGCAAGATTTTACCCCTTCACCCATGACGCTGGCTACCGAAATTTACTATACCGGCGTGCATCCCTACACGCTCGAACCCATTTATACGGCCAAAACTAAAGAAGAAAAAAATGCGCAACGACAATTCTTTTTTTGGCACGATCCACAATACAAAAAAGCTATCATTCGCGAACTTAAAAAAATGAATCGATCCGATCTGATTCAAAAACTTTACCCCAAAGGATAAACAAAGATTAATCCGAAAAATAATTGTCCTTTTGATGCAACGTTTTTGGGAGTTTATCATCTTTTATTTGTATGAAATTCCAAAAAAAGATAAGGCATGAAAAGGAAATTTATTTTAGGGACGATTACATTGGCCATGTTCGTTGCAATCGGTTTGCAATCATGCGATGACGGCGATGACTATTCGCTCGGCAATTTTTGGGTAGATATAGCTACCGTTGAAACAGATAACAATTCGAGTGCTTATTGGTTTATTCTCGACGATGGTACTACATTGTGGCCTGCTGCATCAGATATTCAATATTTACCCGAGAAAGGTCAACGCATTCTCTTAAACTATTCCATCCTTTCAGATCAAAAAGATGGATTCGATCATTATATCAGGATCAACTATATTTGGAACATTCTGACAAAAAAAACCATCGTACTTACTGCTACAAATGCCGACAGCATCGGAAATGATCCGGTGAAGATAAACGATATGTGGATCGGAAATCACTATTTGAATGTAGATTTCTCGTTTAATTACGGTGGAATTCGTCCTCATGCCATCAACCTAGTCGAAAATTCACTTATTCCTGATCCGCAGGATGGAAAAATTCATCTCGAATTTAGGCACAATGCATACGGTAGCACCAGTAACCGCCTATATGACGGACTTGTGTGTTTCGATTTGAAACCCTATCAAAACAACTCGACCGATTCAGTTACATTCGCCATCAAAGTATTGGATTGGAATACGGGCGATGACGTCACTTATGACATCGTTTACAAATACGGGGAAAACTCGACAGAAAATGCAACAAAATCAAAAAATACATCGGTTGTGTCTTCGTTCGAATTTTATTAACCGGAACAATGTTGATTAGTTCTATTTCTTATATGACTTTTTGATTTTCCAAAAAACCGGCAAAACTCTGTGAAGAGTGCTGCCGGTTATTATTTTGTTCTTTCTGAAAACTCGAATCTTATTAATTTAACTTCAAAACATGTTGAAAAACATATAATTATTTTGTACTTATTCGTTTCTATTTTCTATTTTTGTCAGCACAGTTCAGAACAGTAAAACATTCGATTCCATGGAATTAAATTTTAATGGCAAAAATACAAAGGTACAACAACTTTCGGATTATTTGCAAGATTCGATATCGGCCAATGAGCTAAAAGTGGGAGACGAACTTCCATCGATTAATTTCCTGAGTCAAAAATTTCATGTTTCACGAGATACGGTTTTCAAGGCATTCAAAATTCTCAAAAAGAAAGGCCTCATCGATTCCATTCATGGCAAAAGCTATTTCGTTACAAAAAACACATCCAACATCCTGCTGCTTCTCGACGAATACACGCCTTTCAAGGAATCGCTTTATAATACCTTGATCAAGAAATTGCCTCTATCCTATAAAGTCGATTTGTGGTTTCACCAATATAATAAAACGCTGTTTAATTCCATCATAAAAGATGCTTATGGTCGATACAACAAATATTTGGTAATGAACTACGAAAACGATGTCCTTTCGCCATTACTCAAACAAATCGATCCCGACCGCCTGCTGCTGCTCGATTTCGGAAAATTCGAAAAATCGGAATATTCCTATATCTGCCAGGATTTCGACGAAGGATTTTACAACGCTTTGGCAAGTGTGAAAGACCAATTGTCAAAATATCGAAAACTGATTTTTATTCTCAATAAACAACACAAACATCCACAAAGCAGCAAAGAATATTTTTCACGATTCTGCTACGATTACGGATTCCCGTCGGAAATCCTGGACGAAGTACCCGAGTCTATAAGCGAAAAATGCTGTTACATTATCATCAAACAAATGGATGTTGTAGAAATTATCAAGCGCGGGAAAGAACAAAATCTTTTGATGGGAACAGATTTCGGATTGATTGCATACAACGAAAATCCTTTTTATGAAATCATCGGAGACGGCATTCCGTCATTCAGCATCGATTTCAACCTGATGGGCAGTCTGGCTGCTGATTTCGTGCTGAGCGGAGAAAAAATTCGGCAATACTTGCCAACCCGGGTTTATCGACAAAATTCCATTTGAACCGATACTATCAAAATTTATTAAACACACAAAATTAAAAAAATAACAAATCATTCATTTTACGCATCATGAAAACTTATCCAAAAATCGGAATTCGTCCAACTATCGACGGACGACAAGGCGGAGTGAGAGAAAGTCTCGAAGAAAAAACGATGAATCTGGCCGGAGCCGTGGCCAATCTCATCAACAGTAATCTGAAAAACAGCGATGGAAGCCCTGTGGAATGCGTCATTGCCGACGGCACCATCGGTCGCGTTGGCGAAAGCGCCGCTTGCGCCGAAAAATTCGAACGTGAAGGCGTGGGATCAACCATCACCGTAACTTCCTGCTGGTGTTACGGTTCGGAAACTATGGATATGAATCCATACTATCCGAAAGCCGTTTGGGGATTCAACGGCACGGAACGTCCCGGAGCCGTATATCTGGCGGCAGTGCTTGCAGCGCATGCTCAAAAAGGATTGCCTGCTTTCGGAATTTATGGAAGCGAAATTCAGGATATCGACGACAATTCAATTCCCGACGACGTTGCGGAAAAGATCCTGCGTTTTGCCCGCGCTGCACAAGCTACCGCTACCATGCGCGGAAAATCGTATCTGTCGATTGGAAGTGTGGCGATGGGAATTGCCGGATCAATTGTCAACCCAGATTTCTTCCAAAAATATCTCGGCATGCGAAACGAATCGGTGGATTCCACCGAAATCCTTCGCCGCATAAAAGAGGGCATTTATGACCCGGACGAATTCGAAAAAGCGATGACTTGGGTCGAAAAATATTGCAAACCTAACGAAGGAACCGACTACAATCGTCCCGAAAAACAAAAAAGTCGCGAAGAGAAAGATAAAGATTGGGAATTTGTGGTGAAAATGACCATTATCGTGAAAGATTTGCTCAAAGGCAATCCAAAACTCAAAGAAATGGGATTCAAGGAAGAAGCCATCGGGCATAATGCCATTTTGGGCGGATTTCAGGGACAAAGACAGTGGACCGATTTTTTGCCCAACGGCGATTTTATGGAAACTATTCTGAACAGTTCCTTCGACTGGAACGGTATCAGAGAAGCTATTCTGTTGGCTACCGAAAACGATTCGCTGAATGGCGTCGCCATGCTTTTCAATCATCTGCTCACCAATAAAGCCCAGATATTTTCGGATGTCAGAACTTATTGGAGCCCACAATCCGTGAAACGCGTTACCGGAAAGGAGTTGACCGGGTTGGCCGCAAACGGCATTATCCACCTCATCAACTCCGGCGCCACAACCCTTGACGGAACGGGACGTCAAAATCAGGACGGCCTACCAGCGATGAAAGAGCCGTGGAACATCACGCAGGAAGAAGTGGAGGCATGTCTGGCAGCGACTCGATGGTCTCCCGCTGATCGAGATTATTTCAGAGGTGGAGGTTTTTCCTCAACTTTTTTGTCTCGAGGCGGAATGCCCGTTACCATGTCGCGTGTAAATATCGTGGACGGACAAGGGCCGGTTTTGCAATTAGCCGAAGGCTGGACAGTGGACGTTGATCCGGAAATTTTCGAAATCATCAACAAACGTACCGACAAAACCTGGCCGACAACCTGGTTTGCACCCCGACTGACCGGCAAAGGCGCTTTCAAAGATGTATATTCTGTGATGAACAATTGGGGCGCAAATCACGGAGCTATCAGTTACGGACACATCGGACAGGATTTGATTACGCTTGCTTCGATGCTGCGCATTCCGGTTTGCATGCATAACGTCGACGAGGATAAAATTTTCCGTCCGGCTGCATGGAACGCCTTCGGTATGGAAAAAGAAGGAGCCGACTATCGCGCTTGCGCAAATTTTGGACCAATTTACAAATAGCGATAACCGAAAAAACAATTTAATCTTATGCTTAAAAATATACCCAAAATACTTTCGCCGCAGTTAGTAAAAACACTTATGGAAATGGGACATGGCGACGAAATCGTGATTGCCGACGGAAATTTTCCTTGCGAATCGATTTCAAAAAACGTGATTCGGGCCGACGGATTATCGGGGACCGGACTTTTGCAAGCCATCCTGCAACTGTTCCCGCTCGATACGTACGCAGAGCATCAGATTTATTTGATGGAAGTGGTTCCGGGAGACAATTACAATCCCGAAATTTGGGAACAATACACGAAAATTCTTGAAAAATCCGGAGAAAAATTCACTATCGGATATCTCGAACGATTTGCTTTTTATGAAAGAGCAAAAACCGCATTCGCAGTATTGGCCTCAGGCGAAGAAGCATTGTATGCAAACATTATCCTCAAAAAAGGAGTCGTTAAATAGACTAATGAGATGGAAACAAACAAACAGCCTCTTCTCAAACATAATGGGGTAAATTATATTGTACCGTTTATTCTTATCACTTCCTGTTTCGCGCTTTGGGGATTCGCCAACGACATTACCAACCCGATGGTAAAATCCTTTTCGAAGATCTTCAGAATGAATGTGACACAAGGTGCGCTGGTACAGGTCGCTTTCTATGGAGGATATTTTGCAATGGCCTTCCCCGCTGCATTATTCATAAAAAAATTTTCTTACAAATCGGGAATTTTAATGGGTTTGACACTCTATGCAATTGGCGCATTTCTATTTTTTCCGGCAAAGATGACAGGCAGCTACTATCCATTTCTGCTTGCCTATTTCATCCTCACGTGCGGATTGTCGTTTTTGGAAACCAGTGCCAATCCCTACATTCTCACGATGGGTCCGGAAGAAAATGCTACGCGCAGGCTCAATTTGGCGCAATCCTTCAACCCGGTCGGCTCACTCGTGGGAATGTTTGTGGCCATGAATTTCATTCAGGCAAGGCTCAACCCGCTGAGTACCGCGGAACGAGCCAACCTTTCGAACATCGAGTTCGAGGCAATCAAACAATCGGATTTGTCCATTCTTATCGGTCCTTATTTGGCAATTGGCATCGTAGTATTGATAATGTTTTTACTAATTCTCGTGGTGCCAATGCCAAAGAATGGGGACAAAGACAAAAGTTTGGAGTTGATTCCTGCACTAAAAAGAGTTTTTTCAGTACCGAATTATCGAGAAGGCGTTCTTGCTCAGTTTTTTTATGTAGGGGCACAAATCATGTGTTGGACATTTATCATCCAATATGGTACGCGTGTGTTCATGGCACAGGGTATGGAAGAGCAGGCCGCAGAAGTGCTGTCGCAAAAATACAATATCACGGCAATGATCATTTTTTGCACCAGTCGTTTCATTGCTACTTATCTGATGAAATTCTTCAGCCCGGGAAAAATGATTCGTGCATTTGCCATTGCGGCGGGAATTTTAACTCTCGGCGTCATATTTTTCCGGGACATCAAAGGGCTATATTGCCTGGTAGGAGTATCGGCCTGCATGTCACTAATGTTCCCAACCATCTACGGAATCGCACTCAGAGGAATGGGCGAAGATGCCAAATTTGGTGCAGCAGGCCTGATCATGGCTATTTTAGGAGGTTCGGTTTTGCCACCGCTTCAAGCACGAATCATTGATATGGGAACGATCGGGACATCTTTCCCTGCTGTCAATGCCTCGTTCATACTCCCATTGATTTGCTTTGTGGTCGTGGCATGGTATGGAAATCGTGCTTACAAACGAAGTTTAACTTTATAAATCAATCGTCATTAAAATGAAATTTCTCGAACTCAACGTAAGTTTGTTTATTCTGATCATATTTTTGTACACTTCTTGCAACTCCACTAAATCAGTCGCTCCTCCGTCGCCCGTTTTACCGGTTCCAACGGACGAACAACTGGCGTGGCATGACATGGAGATGAACGCTTTCATCCATTTCACGACAAATACCTTTACCGACCTCGAATGGGGTTATGGCGACGAAAAAGAGGACATCTTCAATCCCACTAACTTGAATACCGATCAATGGCTTTCGACGCTCAAAGATGCCGGGATGAAAGGCGTAATACTTACCTGTAAACATCACGATGGATTTTGTCTGTGGCCTTCGGCTTATACGGAACATTCAGTTAAAAATAGTCCTTATAAAAACGGGAAAGGCGACATCGTGAAAGAAGTGAGCGAATCGGCTAAAAAATTCGGATTGAAATTCGGCGTATATCTTTCGCCATGGGATCGCAATCACAAAGATTATGGCAAGCCCGAATATATCACCTACTATCGCAATCAGCTCAAAGAATTGTTCACCGGCTATGGTCCAATTTTCGAAATGTGGTTCGACGGTGCCAACGGAGGCGACGGTTATTATGGGGGTAAAAGAGAAGTTAGGCAAATCGATCGCAAGACTTATTATGATTGGCCTACAACACTCGAAATGGTTCGACAAATACAACCACAAGTGCTTTTTTTCAGCGATGCCGGGCCTGACATTCGATGGGTTGGCAACGAACAGGGTCTTGCGGGTGAAACCAACTGGAATACGATTACTCCCGATACGCTCTACCCCGGCAAGGCCGATATTGGCAATCTCTTGAGCACCGGATCTGAAAACGGGACACGATGGATTCCTGCGGAAGTGGACGTTTCAATCCGACCGGGATGGTTTTATCATCAAAAGGAAGATTCGTTGGTGAAATCTCTCGAACGTCTTTTCGAAATTTATCTTACCTCGGTGGGAAGAGGTTCGGTGTTGTTGCTGAATGTACCACCCGATCGCCGTGGATTGATTCATGAAAATGACGTAAAATCGTTGGTCGGATTCAAACATCTTCGAGATTCGGTATTTGCCGATAACTTAGCGAAAAATGCTGCCATCGAAGCCGATAATGTTCGTGGAAAATCCAAAACTTATGCCGCCAAAAATCTTATTGACGGAGACAAAGACTCCTATTGGGCAACCGACGACAACACGAAAACGGCAAGTTTCGTAATCGACTTGAAAGATCCGAAACAAGTTTCATATGTCGTTTTGCAGGAATATATCAAACTCGGACAACGCGTCAAATCGTTCGCCGTGGAAGCTTGGGAAAATAATCAATGGCAACAAATCGCACAGGGAACAACCATCGGTTACAAAAGAATCTTGAAAATCGATCCGATCGAGACACAGAAAATAAAAGTAACCATTCGCGATTCGAAGGCCTGTCCGGTCTTATCAAATGTGGAAATTTTTTAACGACTGAATGATGATCTTGCTTTCCGCGAGGCAACAGCCTAAAAATTTCAAAATCAAATCATTCCTTGAGCCATAAATTGGAGATGCCTGCCGAAGCATAGAGGAAAGCTGCAATCCATACTAACCATAGGTAACCCGCTTCAACTGAAATAATGGTTGCTAAAACGGTACTGATTACCGAAAAGTAACCGTTAAAAGCCCACGCCCAAGGGATATTATCGTCCCTTTTTTCTGACAAATAGTCAATGCCGATAGGGAAAGGCATTCCTAAGAAGAAACCCAAGATGCCTAATAAAATCGTTGCAATCAGTATTTTAAGAGGTAAAGCAGCTCCGATGGTAGCCGACAAAATAGGAGATAAGACAAACGTATATAAAATGAGTATCGCAGCAACTAGGATGGGTAATGCCATACGTATTTTTGGGGTATTTCGCAGACCAGATGAATAATAACTACCTAATCCTGAGGTAAATAGCAATATAGTGAGAGTTGCAGCTGTTGCATAGGTAGGCTCGCCAAAATAGAATGTAAATTGTTGAATAAAAACCATTTCCAGAAACATGTATGCCAAACCTAGTATGCTGAAATACACGAAAACACATTTCTTGTTTTTACCTTTCCATTTTCTGAAAGATAAGGGGAAAAGAATAAAAATTGCGGCGAGAATGATAATTTGAATAAAGGTAAGAATTACCAGGACATAGCCGATATCCAAAAAAGGGAAATTTTTTTCTTGAATGGAAGAAATCAGCGCCGGAATTTGCTTAAAACGGATAAACTGAAAGAAAAACGGCCGATCGTCGGTGGTCGGGTATATCCGATAAGGATATTGTCGGATAAATGTATTTTTATGGGGAGATAGCAGTTGGTCAACGTTGGTAAAAAAAGTCGTATCCTGAAGCATGTTAAATTTATCGCGATCGATCGCTTGAGTTTCGGGCAAGATCAGCGGATCAAACATCCTGTTTTCGCAAAACCGATGAACGTTAATTATCTCTTCCGTGCTAAATGGCGATTTTTTTACCAGAAAAGTAACCGCACCCCAACTTCGAATAGCAACAACATGTTGCCGGTAATTCTCGATTTCATTTTTTTCGAGAAGAAGACTAATCGCGGATAAAAGCCGATAAGCGTTTCTCACCGGATAATCCATCCAGCAGCTCAATGAGATCATTCCTTTTTCCGAAAGCTTGTGCCACATTTCTTGTAAAGCTTCCAGAGTTAATTCGTATCGGGGCTCAACGGCATTCAGACCCGAATTGCCGAAAAACGAACCGATAACCGGAAGTTCTATCAAATCGTACCTCATCGTGTCGGGAATAAGTAAAGTTCGCGACATGGTTTGATGGAGCTGAACTTGCGAAAAGTCTTCGAAAGAGTCTTGGAGCAATCGAAAGATTTCTGCATTGGCTTCGTTAGCGGTAATATGGGTCACATGATGCGATGATGCCAGCAACACATTTTCCCCTGTTCCAGCATCAAGGATCAAAGCGTTTTTAATTTTTCCGATATGATAAGGCAAGGCTTGCGGGGTATAGTCAAGGATACTGGTTTGGTTTTGCTTTAAGGGTTGCGGTAGAAGACTCCCAGCCCAGTTTCCGTTATTAAAAACGGTTTTTCGTACAGGGAAAGGCTCCTGATAAGTAAGACTTACCCCGGGTGCAAAACGCAGTACCGGCGATGAAACGATCTCTACAAGTCCGTGAGGAGAGGACTTCTTGTAATCGACCGTGGCCTCGGGCAACAGCATGGTTTTGCTGATATCTTTATATTCGGACGGGATAAGTTTGGGCGGATAAAAGAATAGAATCAACAATATGATTGCCGAAACAGGCAGAGTAATCCGAAGAAATGGCTTTGCATTTTTTGGAATTGAGACCATTCCGGCTAAAAAGGCCGGCAAAGCTACGAAAAAGGGTTGTTGTTCGGGAATTATCCATTGCATGAAACCTAAGGCAATGATTCCCCCGATACCCGATCCGATGAGATTGGAAAAATAGATTTTTCCAATCCGGTCGGCAAATTTCGAAAAACTTAGTCCAATGGCCAATGCGCCTGTCAGAAAAGGCAGAAAAAAGATAAAATAGGTAAGGATTAATCGGCCAATGTGGCGAGAATCCTGAAAGATGAGTAAGGAATCGAAACGAATAGCATTCGAATTGGCCATCCCAACCACGAGTGGGATGAGAATCGCAGTAATAATTAATAAAAAAGGGAAAATCGCCTCATAATTTTGTTCCAGTTTTTTTCGGAAAATTGTCAGCAACGTTCCGGCAGCACCAAAGCCGAGCAGGGCTATCGATATGATCATGTAGGCAAAGTGATACCATTGAACGTACGACAAAATCTGCATCAATATCAATTGAAAAGCAACGATGGCCGCTGAAATCAATCCGATTGCGACATTGATGCGAATCAGGGATAGTTGGCTGTTCGATTCCATTTTTTATTTGCCTGTTTTCAACGATTTTTTCTTAATCGGTTGCTGCGGTTAGGGTGCACTTTGTCGGGTTAAAGGTACAAATCTTACAGGAATCAGACTTTTAGTCCTTATTTTGTCTCCTGATTTCTCAACCAACATAAGGTTTTGAACGCTGAAAGGAGAGCCCACCGGAATAATCATACGCCCTTTATCTTTCAATTGCTTAATCAATGGCGGTGGAATATATTCCGACGCTGCGGTAACAATGATGCCGCTGTAGGGCGCATGTTCTTCCCATCCATAGTAACCATCGCCTATTTTTACTTCCACGTTATCGTAATTCAGCGCTTTTAACCGCTCTTTTGCGGCGAGGCCAAGCTCTTCAACAATTTCAACAGTATATACTTTTTTTACGATCCGCGATAAAATGGCAGCCTGATAACCTGAACCTGTTCCTATTTCCAATACCACATCATCGGGTCCTACATTTAGTAATTCCGTCATGTAGGCCACAATATAGGGCTGGGAAATGGTTTGTCCGTAACCGATAGGTAGAGGGCCGTCGTCGTAAGCCTGATCCTGATATTCTTCGGGAACAAATAAATGTCTGGGAACGACTTCCAGAGCCTTTAAGGTGTTTTTGTCGGCAATTCCGCGTGCCTGAATTTGTTTTTTCACCATCTCTTTTCTTTTTATTTCGAATTTATTTTGCCCTGAAAGGGAAGAAAAAAATCCGATAGTAAATACGATAATTAGAACGGTTAATTTTTTCATGTTTTTCTTTTTTTGGATCATTGCAGGAAAAAGTCAATTTCGTATTTTCCGTGAGGAACCATTTTTTGTTTCGTATTTCGTACACTAAACAACACAGCCAAAATGACTCATGAATTTTTTTTGAAATTTCAATCGCTTAAAGATAAGAATTTTTATATTTCCAAACAAATCAATAGTTTGTTCGACTTTTGGTTATATGATTGAGTATCGGATTGCGAGCAAAAATACTACACAAAATTAAAAAAGCAGCGAAAAAAAAAGGAACGTGACTGATTAACTAATTAATTGAGCCATGCTCTACCGGATTAACTCATTGAAAGCTATAAAATTGTAGCAGTTTTGAAATTATTTTTTTATCCATTTTTATGTCGATTACAATTTATCGTGTACCTTTGCAACAAATCAACCAAACGGGTAATTCAATGGCAAAAAAAGCATCTTCTTCTCAAATTTTATCTCCCGAAAACTATATCCGTCAACGTGCTCGAAACCTGCCGTTATTCGAATGCTTGATCAACGACGGATGGAACGACAACGGAATAGCCAATATCATTGTCTCACGAGAGCATATTAATGGCAACATCACGGTATGTTTTTATTTGGTTGATTTGCTTTGTTTAGGCGTAAAAGACACATTTTTCAGATTTAATATTTCGAAATGGGAGTATGACGAAATGATCAAAAAATATACTGAAAACATGCCTATGTCAGTGGTTGAATACAATCTTGTACATAACATTATATTTGCTGCTTTAGAATTTGCGGAAGAAATAGGATTTAAACCTCATAAAGATTTTGTGTCAATCACGCAATACATGCTCGAAGAAGACGATGAAAAAATTCCTCTTATCGATATTGCTTGCGGGGGTAAAAATGGCAAACCTTATTATGTGCAGGGAGAAACGGATTCGGATGCTAAGGCAAGGCAGATTTTGAATCATCTCGATAAAGAAGTCGGGCCGAACAATTATGATTATCTGTTATCATATGAAATGGATGAAGATTTTGATGATGAAGAACTCGACGATGAAGAACCTGGCGAAGATGATTTTAAAAATAACTATTCCGAATATTTATCTAATACCTTTGAAGAAAATGCCAAACTATTTATAGAGTTGACAAATTTTTTAGATGAGGATGACCCGTTAGACGAGAAAAGTTCATTACCGGATAGTGCAAAACTGATCGCTCTCATCGATATTTTAGAAAAAGACCTCCTTGACAAAGATTTAGTGGATGAATGGGTGAAAAAATGGGAAGAAGAATCGCAAAAAATTCAGGTTACCGATTTAATCAGTCGCGAAACACTCGGATTAACTCCCGACCAACCATTTACCAAAAAAGATTTGAATTATCTGACAAATGCCGACGAAGAAAAAAGGTTGAAATACATGCGCAAGAAATGGGGCAAAATCCCTTTAGTAGTCTATCACGAAATTATGCTTGAAGAAAACGGAGACAAACGATTAAAAAAGATTAAAGAATATTCCGATAAATATCCTGATTTCCCTCTTTTGAAGGCTGAATTTCTTATGGAACAGTTTCAAAATAAAATGATTGTACCGGATGAAACATGGCTCGAGTTTTCCAATCTTTTTCCTTTCCGTCAAACAATTTCATATAGGGAGTTTTTTGAACTCGCATTACTCCGTTTCTACTACTTTATTTATGAGAAAAACTTAGAAGGTTTCTCAAGCATAATGTCGAGCTTTGACCCTTACGATGAAATGCCTGAAGATCTTTTGTTTTCGATTCAAATATTTTATTTGAGTGGGCATCTTCCTCTATTGAGAGGCGCAGTTCTGCAAAAAATCACTTCGCATTAAATCACTCCGAAAGACGGCTTTCAGAATAAGAAAACATTAATCTAAAAAACCGAATTTGCATTCGGTTTTTTAGATTTTATCGTAAGGCAATCGCGAAAGTAAGTCTGCTACTTGATCAACTGCCTGTTTCAACGGCTTTGAAACCATAGATTCCATAATCGGATTCAAATCGGCCTTAACCGTCAGACGCATTTTCGTATCATTTTCCTGCTTAGCAAGCAATTGCAACCACAAAAAAACATCGAAAGGCAAGTTTTCGGATTTAAACTTTACCATCTTATTTGGTTGACGTTCGACGACTGCAAACCTTACCTGCCCAACCAGATCAATCCGAAAGGAACAGCTATCACTATCGAACGTGAAATCTTTGATTTTATCGTCAGGTATTTTGCCTTTAATTTGTTCCAGTTTACTTAAGTCGGATAATGCAGCGAAAACAGTTTCGTCGCTGTATGGTATGGTTTTGGTATCACTCACAAACTCTGCCATCATTTCGATTTTTTGTCGTTACCCCATTTTTCGGGTTCCTTTCGCCAGTCTTGAAGAATTTTCAATTCAGCCTGATCGATATAGTCTGTCCGAAGCGCTTCGTCGAGAATCGCGTCATAATCGCACAATGTCGTAAGCTCTACCCGAGCTTCCTTCATGCTTTTTTGAGCAATTGGAAATCCATACGTAAAAATCGCGACCATTCCCAACACATCCGATCCGTCACGGCGAATAGCTTCAACCGCCTTTAGACTGCTACCACCGGTTGAAACTAAGTCTTCGACTACAACTACTTTCTGATTGGGTTTTAAATCGCCTTCGATAAGATTTTCCAGTCCGTGATCTTTTGGCGTAGAACGAATATATACGAACGGAAGTCCCAGCAAATCGGCAACCAGAGCACCCGGGGCGATAGCACCGGTAGCAACACCCGCTATGGCATCCACTTGCGGATATTTTTCGAGAATAATGCGTGCGAACTGTATTTTGATGAAATTACGAATCGATGGATATGACATCAATTTGCGATTGTCGCAATAAATGGGCGACTTCCAACCCGAAGCCCAAGTAAAAGGATTGGAAGGCTGAAGCTTTACGGCCTTTATCTTTAACAGTTTTTCGGCTGTCAACTGATGAATTGTGTTCATTGATTTCTTTATCTATTTAAACGAAAATTTGTTCACAAAAGTAGTTATTTTAGTCAAATATTTTGCAAGTTAACCGAAATTGTAGTGTGATGAATTTTTCTCATCAAATGGCCTCGCCAATGGTGGCAATACTTATTTTTATGCCACGCGATGCCAAAAGCGCATGAGCACAAGCTTCGATCGTCGATCCGGTAGTAATGATGTCATCCACCAGCAAGATATGCTTATTTTCAAACTCTTCGGGGTGATTTACGATAAAAATATCTTTCACATTCTCCCAACGCTGCATTTTATTCCTTTTAGTTTGTGTAGGATTATGAACTATTCGCACCAGATTGTTTGTCGAAACCGGGATGTCTGTAGCTTTCGAAATTCCGCGCGCTATCATTTCGGCCTGATTGTAGCCACGCTGTTTTTGTTTTTTAGGATGGAGCGGCACAGGGATAATAAGTTGAACAGGAGACAGAAAATCGCTCCCGGCCAAATCACGTCCGAACAATAACCCTAAGGTTTCACCGAGATGAGCCTTTCCGTTGTATTTGACCTGGTGAATGATCGGTTGCAAAATACCACCCTTTGTGAAATAACAGAAAGTTGCGATGCGTTCGAAAGGGAAACGGCCTGCAAGCAACTTTTCGGCAGCATTGTCCGTCTCCAAAAAATTATTGGTTCGCGGCAATTTGAGCAAACACGACAAACAGATATTTTCCTCAGCCCGCAACAATGGTTCACCGCAAACGACACAGCTCTCAGGGAAAAAAAGTCCGAGAAATTCTTCAAATATCGATGCTAACTTCATCTTTCAAAGTTGATTTTTTTCAAACAAACGATCCAGACAACGCAGTGTTTCGTCCATAGTGTAGCCCTTCCCTAAAGCATATCGGATCAACTTGGTACGTTTTTCGAAATCGTTTTTTGCTTTCATCGTTTTCGATTTTCGCTGCAGCAATTCCAAAAGCGGTTCGCCAAACCACGAAACAGGAAATTCGGAAAAAGCTGAAGCAATTACTTCCGAAGGAATTTGTTTTTGCCGCAAAGCAAATTCTATTTTAGTGCGTCCCCATTTGTTGAACTGATGCTTGTCATGAATGAAGCTGCGACAATAACGCCTTTCGTTGAGGTAATTTTCTTTTTCCAATCTTGTTATCATACGCTTCACCGCATCTTCTTGCAAATCATATCGATCAAGTTTCTTCCGGATCTCCGATTCGCAACTTTCACGCTTGGCGCATAGGGTTGCCATTTTGACAAATATTTTTTCTTCAGACAATTGTATTTTAGGCGCAATCATCTTTTTACGGCTTTAATCATTCGCTCGTTTCCCGACAAATCTTTTCGCAATTGCACATCTGCAAAACCTTTTTGCGTGAGCAGCGAAACGATATCGCTTCCTTTTGCACGATTTATTTCGAAAAAAAGTTCTCCGCCGGAAATGAGTAGCTTTATGGCTATATCGGCAATCTTTCGATAAAAAAGCAAAGGATCGCTATCGGGAACAAAAAGTGCCAAATGAGGCTCAAAATCGAGCACATTTGAATCCATTGCCTGTTTTTCGCTTTCTGCAACATAAGGTGGATTGCTGACGATTAAATCATACGTTTTATATTCAATTTCGTCGTGCAAAACATCAACTTGACTGAAATTTATTCGGACGTTGTTATTTTTCGCATTTGCTTTCGCCATTTCCAACGCCTCGGGCGATATATCCCATGCATCGATTTCGGACTTGGAAATATTTTTGGCCAAAGCGATGGCAATACATCCGCTGCCGGTTCCAATGTCAAGAATATGGCGAAAAGATTTTTTTTCGGACAAAATCCAATCGATCAGCTCTTCAGTTTCAGGTCTGGGGATGAGTACCGATGGGTTTACATGCAACAGAATATCATAAAATTCCGCTTTGCCTAAAATATATTGAATCGGCTCGTGATTACGCAATCGCGACGTAATTTCTATAATGTTGGCGAGTTGGGTATCCGATAAATCGTTAAATTTGCGCAATGCAATATCTGTGGTTGAAAGTCCGCAAACTTCATGCAAAATAATTCGTATCAGGTAATTGATTTCGCTTTTCGGATAAATTCCCGATAATTGGCTGAATATGTAGATTGACGGATCTTGCATGACAAAAAAGTTGAACAAGCAAAGATAAGAAAAAATGAATGTACCCGCGACATATATGAATCGATGTCTTCAATTGGCACAAAAAGGCGAAGGATTCACATCTCCCAATCCTATGGTAGGAGCAGTCATCGTGCACAACGATCGAATTATTGGAGAAGGTTATCATCGGCACTATGGGGCCCCGCATGCCGAAGTCAACGCTATCCGATCGGTGAAAGATGAATCTCTTTTGACCGAATCGACCATGTATGTTTCACTCGAACCATGTTCTCATTATGGGAAAACGCCGCCTTGCGCCGATCTGATCATTCAAAAAAAAATTCCTCATGTGGTGATTGCCACTCCCGATCCAAATCCACTTGTTTCGGGCAACGGCATTTTGAAAATGAAACAAGCCGGAATCGACGTAACGGTCGGCATGATGGAAAAAGAAGCAAAAGAGCAAAATCGCGTTTTTTTCACAAATCAACTATATAATCGACCTTATATCATCTTGAAATGGGCCCAATCAAAAGACGGATTCATCGATCACCAACGCACTTCTCTGCTCGAAAATGCTCCCGCTAAAATTTCAAATGCGCTTACACACACCATTGTACACAAATTTCGCACTCGCGTTCAAGGAATTATGGTGGGCACCAATACGGTGATTATGGACAACCCACGATTGACTGCGCGTCATTGGTTTGGAAATAATCCGACTCGCATTGTGATTGACCGAAAACGAAAAATACCGACGTCATCGTTCATCTTCGACGATGAATCGCCAACCATTGTCTTCACCGAAAGCGCTGATTATCCCGTGAAAAAAGAAAATGTAAAACCCATTTACATCGATTTCACAAACGATGTCAACGAACAGATAATGAAAGCACTATACGCCGAGGGTATTTGCTCTGTTTTGATCGAAGGTGGTGCACGACTGCTCAATTCGTTTATTAACAGCCATTTGTGGGATGAAGCATTTGTGGAAATATCCCAAAAGAAATTAGAAAATGGGGTTCTTTCACCAAAAATTTGTGGTGATGAAATAGAAATCAATAAATACTTGAGTTCGATTCAACTGCACTTAAAGAACAAAATAACTCGAAAATTTCTTTAAATATCGTTTTAAGTATGGTGAAAGCGAAAAAACTTCATACTTTTGCATTACTTAAATATTTAAGAGATTATCGCTTTTAAAACAAATGAGTTATAAATATATCTTCTGGGGCATTTTATTTTTCGGAATAGCTCTCTTTTCTTCTTGTTTAAATTCGGAGCAAGTTTCGTCCGACGCATTGCAAGACGCACAGATTTACTCATTTTCGGCTTCGGCTGCTTATGATTCTACCGGCACATTGGCAAACGCAAAATTTGCGATCGATCAACTTAACTCTCAGATTTTTAATCGCGACTCGCTTGAATTCGGATTCAAACCTAAAAATGCACAGTTATCCATTACTACAGCTTACGCCTCTGCCATAAAATTATATCTCAGCGATCCGGACAGTATTTATTTTTGGAATTCGACCGATTCTGTTGCTATTGATCGATTGAAAACAATTGAGGTAACCGCTCAGGATCAGACCACTATTAAACGGTATGATTTCAAATTAAATATTCATCAGCAGGATCCGGATATTCTGACCTGGACGAAATTACAGGGAAGTTATATCGAGTCGCCTTTCGTCGAACAAAAAACCATTTTAATGGACGATACTTTCCTTACTTTTTACAAAACTTCGGCAGGCATTCAATTGGCTCAAACCACCTCACCGGGATCTGTTGCGTGGCAAACTTTATCTATCTCGTCGTTGCCGAACAACACGATCGTCTCCTCCATCCTATGCGGATATTCTCCGAATCTTACGAACGGAGACATATATACGGCCTATGCCCTCGATACCGAAAATAATATATATAGCTCAAACAACGGAATTTCGTGGGAGAAAATTATATCACCTCACACGGTAAAAGCCCTCTATACAGTCTCGCCGAATACTCCCGATTCGGTTTTGACAATCCTTGATATGAACGGGGAATTGAAATTTGCCAAAACCAGATACGATGATTTCACGACATTCAGCATTAAAAATTCAAACATCGATTTTGCCAATTTCCCAACGACTGAATTTTCCTGTGTATCTTTTTCAAAGTCGAATGTACATTCATCGAAATCTTACATCGTTTCGGGAGGAAAAACTGCAAGTGGATCATTAAACGACAAAATATGGATTCTGCAGGAAGACGACAACAAAATTTCATCGACGTGGGTTCAACCTGCATTTCAAACCCAAGGTAGCACACTGTTTGAATATGACGACAAGATGATATATTTACTTACGACAGGGAACGATGAAGAAGTCAAGCTAATGATTTCAGAGGATATCGGAAACACTTGGCATGTGGCCGAACGCAATCAGGCACTTCCCGACAATTTCTCTTATCGTCAAGAAGCTTCAATTGTAGTGGATACGAATAATAGCATTTGGATATTCGGCGGAATATCCAATACAAATACTCAGTTTACCGAAGTCTGGCGAGGGCGACTCAACAGATTGGCCGTGAATTGACGGATTTTTTATTACTGCAGCGAAAAAATAATTTTCGACGAATTTTCGCGTTTAATTAAGAACACAAAAAACAATTCATAAAATGAATCGAAAAATGGTGTTCTCTGTTTTAGTATGTATGCACGCGATCCTGCTGCCCAAAAATTTATTCTCTCAAGAATATGCTCACGAATTGGGAATCATCGGGGGAATGTCATCATACATGGGCGATGCGAACAAAACAAAATTATTTTTGAATCCCGGTGCAACGATAGGAGGTATTTATCGATATAATGTCAACTTTCATTGGGCAATTAAGGGCAATTTGATAGCAGGATTTCTATCCGGGAACACGGCAGATGCACAAAATGTCTTTCCTTCAAATATGAACGCCTCATTCGATAGGACTTTTGTAGAACTGGGCTCACAAATTGAATTTAACTTTTTTCCTTACAGCGACAAATATGGCTATTTGAGGACAAAACCTTACACTCCTTATTTGTTGCTTGGAGTAGGAGCAACATTTGCATCGGGCGATCGCATGTTTTTTAATGCGAATGTCCCATTAGGATTAGGATTTAAGTATAAAATTCGAACGGGTATCAATGTGGGAATCGAATTCTCGATGAGAAAACTGTTTGCAGACAATTTGGACGTTACAGAACAAAAACAGAATTTCGATCTTGACGCACCTTACAAAATTGAGAGCAGTATTATGAAAAATCAGGACTGGTATTCTCTTACACTTGTTTCCCTTACATGGGAATTCGGGTTGAAAAAAGATCCTTGTCACGGAATGTAAATTAACAACAATAGAGGAATCAAAACAAATGTCGTTTTTAGACAAGATAGACAAATCTAAGTCGCCCGAGCACGTTGCCATTATCATGGACGGCAATGGCAGATGGGCTAAAGTTCATGGTCTCGAAAGGGCAGATGGACATCGAGAGGGTATCAATTCGGTAAAAAGTGTGGTGGAAGCGGCATCGAATGCAAATGTAAAATTCGTTACGATTTACGCTTTTTCCACAGAAAATTGGTGCCGTCCCGATGAAGAAATAAACGCTCTGATGGATCTGATGGTATTTGCTATTCGACAGGAAGAAGATAATTTGATAAAAAACAATGTCAGAGTAAAGAGTATTGGCGACACAAACCGTCTGCCCGAAAAAACCCGTCTTGCGCTCGAGGAGTGTGAAGAAGTTACTTCGAAAGGAAACAAATTAATGCTTGTACTAGCGCTCAGCTATTCTTCGAAATGGGAAATCGTGCATGCAACAAAACAATTGATAAGAGACGTTCGAAACGGAAAAATATCGGAAGACGATATCAATGAAACTTTATTTTCGCAATATCTCACCACCAAAGATATTCCTGACCCGGACCTAATGATTCGAACGGGAGGAGAATTACGTATGAGCAACTTCTTGCTTTGGCAGGCAGCTTACACCGAGTTTTACTTTACCGATACTTTTTGGCCCGATTTTCGCGAAGAAAACTTCTACGAAGCTATAGTTGATTATCAAAGAAGAGAACGACGATTCGGAAAGACAAGCGAACAAATAGAATCAGAAAAAAAATCATAATTCAAGATCATTTTTACGTTCAACGTAATCATTAAGGCAATGTTGAAGAAAACGCTTTACACAACTATCATATTTTTTATTATCTCTTTTCAGGCAGTTACGTTTGCTCAAGACACTTTACGGCAAAACACCGATAAACAAATCAAAGACAGTGTAAATATCGGTGTTGGTGATCAGACAAACCAATTCAAGCCCGGATCGGACGAGGCTAAGCCTGTTATCAATTACACAGCCACACCTAAGCAATATACTATTGCCGACATCAAGGTAACCGGCGTCGAAAACACCATGTATCAGGATCAAAGTTTCGTACTGATAGGGTTTTCGGGGCTCTCAAAAGGAAGCAAAATAAATATTCCGGGTCCGGAAATAACAAATGCCCTTGAAAGATTCTGGAAACAAGGTTTATTTTCCGATATTAAAATTTTGGCCGATAAAATTGAAGGAGATAGTGTTTGGCTCGAGATAAGACTCACGGATCGGCCACGAATTTCAGACATACAGTATTCGGGAATGAAAAAAGGTGAACGTGAAGATATCGATAAAAAGATAGGGATGGTGAAAGGGAATCAGATTACCCCCAATCAAATCGACAGAGCAAAACTCATCATCAAACAATATTTTGACGAAAAAGGATTTAAAGACGCAGTTGTCACCATCAACCAAAAACCCGATGGATCAGAAAAAAATCAAGTCATCCTCGAAATTATCGTCGATAAAAAGGAAAAAATCGGCGTTCACAGGATAAACATAATTGGAAATACAGCCGTCTCGGACAATAAACTGAAAGGGGCGATGAAAAAAACCAACGAAAAAGGGAAACTCAAAAATCTGTTCAAAACGAAAAAATTCGTCGAAGAAGAGTATAAAAACGACAAGAAAAACCTCATCGAAAAATATCACGAACTTGGCTACCGAGACGCCGAAATAGTTTGGGATTCGGTATATAAACATGACGAAAAAACCGTCAACATCGATATCAAGGTTGAAGAAGGTCCACTTTACCACGTGCGTTCGATCAACTGGGTTGGAAATACCATCTACAACTCGTATGACTTGAGTCGAATGCTTAATATGTCCGAAGGGGATATCTACAATCAAAAGAAACTTCAAGAACGTTTGATTCGTGACGATGATGCTGTGGTAAATCTCTACAAAAACAACGGATATCTTTTCTCGAACATCGAGCCGGTAGAAGTAAATATAGAAAATGATTCTGTAGATCTTGAACTTCGTGTTGTAGAAGGGCCGAAAGCCACTATTAAACGTGTGATTATTTCCGGAAACGATCGCCTTTACGAAGACGTAATTCGTAGAGAATTAAGGACAAAACCTGGAGCGGTGTACAGTCAGGAAGACGTTATCAGATCGATCCGCGAGCTGGCTCAAACCGGACATTTCGATCCCGAAAATCTTCAACCGGACATCAATCCCAATTTCGACGACGGGACTGTGGACATTGG